>Ga0208979_100059_pt1 | contig 222659 bp, 218 predicted proteins | sample HotLakConsUCCSLE_FD_184738 | JGI IMG/M metagenome (GOLD analysis project Ga0208979, IMG submission 184738) | Hypersaline microbial mat communities from Hot Lake, Washington, USA - Hot Lake Consortium UCC-SLE (SPAdes) | ecosystem: Environmental > Aquatic > Non-marine Saline and Alkaline >... | reverse complement strand
GAGCCTTGGACGTATCGATGCCGATTGCGCTAAAATCCTTCATGGACGGTCCCTCCCTCAGATCGAGCTGCACACGACTCCATCTTGGCACACAGATGCCGTCGGGTGGGGCCGTCCACACCAACAGCCCAGGCCCAGGAGCGCGATGACCACCACCGCGAGCCGGCGCACGACGTAGACGGTCGTCTTCGTGCGCCGATTCTCCGGATCCTCCGCCGGCAAGGGGACGACGTAACGCTCGCTCAACCGCCGCGTGCGCAGCTCCACGAGACGCAAGAGCAGCCACAGCGCGGCGCCGAGCGCAACGACCTCGGACGCGACGTCGAGATTGGAGGCGACCGGGCCCGTCAGCAGGATCAGATGCTCCGTCCCCAGCCGGAAACCGAGCGCCGCCACCAGCGTGGCGAAGGGCCAGGCCGCGTGCCGGGCGTCCCGCCGCCAGAGCGTCGGGGTGCGCCGCCCTAGCGCGCGCAGGCCGGAATAGACGCCGAACCAGAGCGCGCCGCTCGCCAGCATCAGCGCCAGCGCCGCGCCCCATTCCCAGGCGGAGGGCCGCCCCAGCGTCTCCAGCCGCCGCTCCAGCGACATCCAATCGGCGAGCAGGCCCGGCCGCTCCGTCGCATAGAGCGCCGGAACGCGCTCCACCACGAACGGCGAGAACAGCCAGACCGGCTCGCCCTCCCCGTCGTGAAAGCGCTGCAGCGTCACCGGCACCGGCCGGCCGTCGAGCTCGAGCGTGCCGAGTTCGACGGAGCGGCGGCTGTATGGGCTCGTCGCCTGCTGCACGGTCGGCAGCACCCGTGCGTCCGGCTGATCGGGAATGTCCGCCCAGTCGATCAGGTCGTGGCGCTGCAGGAGATAGGCGAGCTCGAGGGCGAGCTCGCGCGCGCGCGACGCCTGCTCCTCGGCGGGGAAGGCGCCGAGATTGAGCGCGTGCCCGGCGCGGTCGACGTTCCCGTTGCGGATCGCGTCGAGGAAGCTCTCCAGAGCCGAGCGCGGCGTGTCGAGGCGCAGCGGCGGCGCGGCCGGCTTCAAGCCCGCGTTGATCGCCTCGGTGCGGTAGGCGAACGGATCGGAGCCGCTCTCCTCCTCCTGCGCGTGGACGGCCGGCGCGATGAGGACGAGGAGAACCGTCAGGGCGGCGACGAGGCGGGCGAGGTGCACGCGCGAGACGTGCATGCGCGAGACATGCACGCGCGAGACATGCACGCGCGAGACGTGCACGTGCGCGACGTGATGGTGCAGTCTCGACGGGGGTGCTTCCTGGCTCGCGGGCATCCGCTGCAACGCGCGCCGACCGGGGGAGTTTCGCGCCCCGCGCCGCCTCACCCGCGCTGCGGCGCCTCGACCGTCGGCGCGCGGCCCGCGCGCACCCGCTTCTCCACCATCCGCTCGTGCAGCTCGGTGATCGTGCGCGAGCCGGTCCGGGTGAACAGGAAGGGGAAGATCCCGTGCAGCAGGCAGGCCACGCCCCCCGCCAGCATGCGGCCGCCGAAGGAGAAGGCGACGCTCATGTGCTCGAGATAGCTCTCGCCGACGGACGCCGGGTGCTCGGTGAAGGACGGGACGCGGCGCGGCATCGGGGGGCTCCTCTCGCGGGCTTTCGCAGCCCCACAATGATGACCGGCCCGTGCGGGCAGCGCTTTGCGAAATCGGGCGCGGTGCGCTAGGATCGCGCAAGCTTGTTTTGCAGAAAGCCGATCCGGTGGAAAAAATCACCCTCGATGCGATCGACCGCAAAATCCTCTCCTGCCTGCAGGAGGACGCGACGCTCTCGCTCGAGGCCATCGCCGGGCGCGTCGGCCTCTCCCCGTCGCCGTGCTGGCGGCGCATCCAGAAGCTCGAGCAGGCGGGCGTCGTCGTCAAGCGCGTGGCGCTGCTCGATCCCGACAAGCTCAACGTCGGCGTCACCGTCTTCGTCATGGTCCGAACCAGCCGCCACGAGGCGGACTGGGCGACACGTTTCTGCGCGGCGGTGGCGAAGATCCCCGAGGTCGTCGAGCTCTGGCGCATGAGCGGACAGGTGGACTACCTGCTGCGGGTCGTCGTCCCCGACATCGCCGCCTACGACCGGGTCTACAAGCGCCTGATCGCGGTCGCCGACCTCTACGACGTCTCCTCGAGCTTCGCCATGGAGCGGATCAAGAACACCACGGCGCTGCCGCTCGACTACGCGTGAGGGGCCGGCGGCGCCGACCGGCAGCCGCGGCGCAAGCCAGGCGCAAGCCACGGCTCCTAACGTCGCTCTCGAACGTCGGGACACGATCGGGAGCAGCGTCTTGCTGGACGGCATCCATCTCTTCAGCCTCGCCTCGCGCAAGTCCGAGTGGGCGTCCGTACGGCAGGCGACCATCGCCGAGAACGTGGCGAACGCCCATACGCCGGGCTTCCGCGCCCGCGACGTCGAGGCCTTCGACACCGTGCTCGACCGCACCAGCCTGAGGCTCGCGGCGACGAGCCCCGACCACCTGATCCCCTCGGGCGATCCGCGGGTCTCCGAGGCGCGGGTGCGCGACGGCTGGGCGGTGACGCATTCGGGCAACTCGGTGAGCGTCGAGGAGGAGCTGATGAAGGCCTCCTCGACCAGCCGCGAGCACACGCTGGCGACCTCGGTCGTCAAGTCCTTCCATCGCATGATCCTGCAATCGGTCCGGGGGTGAGCATGATCGACCCGTTGATATCCGCCTCGCGCATCGCGGGCTCGGGCCTCGAGGCCCAGTCCACCCGCATGCGCATCATCTCCGAGAACCTGGCGAACGCGAACTCCACCGGCGACACCGCCGGCGCCGACCCGTACCGGCGCAAGACCCTCACCTTCGAGAGCGCCCTCGACCGGGCGTCCGGCGCGAGCCTCGTCAAGGTCGAGGGCGTGGGCTCCGACCGCGCGCCGTTCCGCACCGAGTTCGACCCGTCGCACCCGGCCGCCGACGAGAACGGCATGGTCAAGCTGCCCAACGTCAACATGCTCGTCGAGATGGCCGACATGCGCGAAGCGAACCGCGCCTACGAGGCCAACCTCTCCATCATCAAGCAGACCCGCGGCATGGTCGCGGCCACCATCGACCTGCTCAGGAGCTCGTGATGATCGACGCCGTGAACTCCCTCTCCAGCGTGATGGGCCCAGGCGCGTCGCGCGCGGTCGAGCGCCTCTCGGCCGGCGCCGCCGCCGGACCGATCGCGCCCGCCTCCGCGGCGAACCTGCCGGATTTCGGCCGCGTCTTCGCCGACGTGGCGACGCAGGGCGTCAACGCGCTGCGCGAGGCGGAGGCCGCCTCGCTCGCCGGCATGAACGGCCAGGCCTCGGTGCAGCAGGTCGTCGAGGCGGTGATGAACGCCGAGCGCACCCTCCAGACCGCGGTCGCGGTGCGCGACAAGGTGGTGCAGGCGTATCAGGAGATCAGCCGGATGCAGATTTGAGGGTGAGGGGCTGTCAGACCGGCTCCTCGACGTCCATCGTGCTCAAGCGCCATCGCATCGCGCTGGGAGAGACCTGGAAGCGCGGGTACAGCGCGTCGACGACTGGGCCGACTTTCCGAAGCTCCTTGCGCATCAGATCCTTGGGCATCAGAAAGTTCGCAGCGAAGCTGTTCGCCTGGGCTTCGTGTATTCTCTTGATTCGGCTGTTGTAGATGTCGCCTTCGGTTGTGCTGCGATACAGCTGATCGTCATCGACGCCGTCTCCGACGATGTCGCGATGGAAGATGAAATGGCCGAGCTCGTGCGCCATCGTGAAGCGGCGCCTGAAGAGGTGCTCTCGCGCGCTCGCCTTTATGACGAAGCGGCCTGTCGGCAGCTTGCGCAGCTCGCCCGAGATGCCCGGCGGTAGGGCCGCGGATCTGTCGAGCTCGATGCCGAGTGCGAGAATCGCGCCTTCCACGTCGACGGGCAGCTCGACCTGGAACGTGCGGACGATGTCCAGCGGATTGCGCGTCATCGGTCTTGCCCTCCGCGAAAGTCGGGATCGGTGTCGACGCGGCCCGAATCCTCGGCGTCGCCGAGGCCGGCTTCGTCCATATAGGCCTGGATGCGCCCCAGAACCAGCGGGTCCGACAGCGCCACCTTCAGCGCCTCGAGGCCCGCGGCGCTCCGCAAGGCTTCCGGAACGGTCACGATCGTCTCCGCCTTCGCCACTGCCTTCGCGCGATGGTTCAGGAAGCCGAAGCCGAAAAGGGCTCCGAGCGCGAGAACGATTCCGACGCTGCCGAGGAGGCCGGAGGCGAAATCCAGTCGCCCGAGCATGAGCGCCATCTGAACGGCGTCCGGATGCTCCAGCGCCGTCTTCAGGTGATGAGAGTCGATCGCCACGTCCAGCCCGATCCACGGCGAGAACGCCACCGGCTGGCATACATGTTCGGGTTCCATCTCGCGCTCCAGCTTCCGGCAGAGAATGGCCGGGAGAGCCGCCGCGGATCAAGTCGGCGTGCTGTTGTATTCTAAATACATTCATGGGTTTTGGGGTTTTTTTGCGCTCCGCAAGCCTCGCGCAGGCTCCGCGTGGGAGCGTCCTCCTCGACGATCCAGATATCGAGGAGAGACCCCGTGAAAGCGCTCGCCATCGCCGCGACGGGCATGAACGCCCAGCAGCTCAACGTCGAGGTCATCGCCAACAACATCGCCAACATCAACACGACCGCCTTCAAGCGGGCGCGGGCGGAGTTCACAGACCTGCTCTACCAGACCGAGCGCCTCCAGGGCGTGCCCATGCGCGGCGGCGAGGCGGAGATCCCCGAGGGCGCCAATCTCGGGCTCGGCGTGCGCACGGCGGCGATCCGGAACCTGCACATGCAGGGCGCGCTCGCTCAGACCGGCAACAAGCTCGACCTCGCGCTGGACGGGCGCGGCTGGTTCCAGGTGCAGGGGCCGGAGGGCGAGACGCTCTACAGCCGCGCCGGCTCGTTCAACACCAACGCCGACGGGCAGCTGGTCACCATCGAGGGCTACCTCGTCGAGCCGGCGATCCTCGTGCCGCAGAACACGGTGGAGATCGTGGTCAACCAGTCCGGCCAGGTCTTCGCCCGCGTGCCCGACCAGCAGCAGCTCGAGGAGCTCGGCCAGCTCACGCTCGCCAACTTCGCCAACGAGACCGGCCTCGAGCCGATGGGCGGCAACCTCTATCGCGAGACCACCGCGTCCGGCCAGCCGGTCGTCGGCGTGCCGGCGGACCCGGGCTACGCCAAGATCCACCAGGGCTACCTCGAATCCTCCAACGTCGATCCGGTGAAGGAGATCACCAACCTGATCTCGGCCCAGCGCGCCTACGAGATGAACTCCAAGGTGATCCAGGCCGCCGACCAGATGGCCTCGACCATCACCAACGGCATCCGCTGATCCGCCTCATCCAGCTCGGAGAGCTCTGCATGACCCGCCTCGCCAAGGCGCTGCTCGCGACCGCCGGCCTCGCGCTCGCGGCGCTGCCGTCCGCCTCCGGTCCCGGACACGCCGCCGGCGGCGTGTCCCTGCCGGTGCCGACCATCACGATCTATCCCGGCGAGACGATCAAGGACACGGTGCTCGCCGAGCGCGAGTTCCCCCGCAGCGCCGGCGACATGGCGGTGGTGCGCGACGTCGGCGCCCTCGTCGGCAAGGTGGCGCGGCGCACGCTGCTGCCGGGCCGGCTCGTGCCGCTCAACGCCGTGGAGGAGGCGAGGCTCGTGCTGCGCGGCGAGACCACGCGGATCGTCTTCGAGGCGGAAGGGCTCGTGATCTCGACGCTGGTGACGCCGCTCGAATCCGGCGGGGCCGGCGACCGGGTGCGCGCGCGCAACCTCGATTCCGGCCTCGTCGTGGTCGGCGTCGTGCAGGACGACGGCAGCCTGCGCGTGGGGGGCCGGTGATGGCGCGGACCTTCTTCACCCGCCGGATCGGCGCATTCGTCGCCGCGATCGGCGTCGCCCTCGCGATCGGGATCGGCGCGCCCCCGGCGCAGGCCGACGGCACGCTCGCCGGCACGACGCGCATCAAGGACATCACCACGTTGAAGGGCATGCGCGAGAACCAGCTCGTGGGCTACGGGCTCGTGGTGGGCCTCGCCAATTCCGGCGACACGCTGCGCAACGCCCCCTTCACCGAGCAGTCCCTCGCCTCGATGCTCGACCGGATGGGAATCAACACGCAGAGCAACACACTGCGCGCCCGCAACGTCGCGGCGGTGCTGGTGACGGCGGAGCTGCCGGCCTTCATCGGCCGCGGCTCGCGCATCGACGTCACCGTCTCGGCGCTGGGAGACGCGCGCTCGCTGCTCGGCGGCACGCTCGTGATCACGCCGCTCATGGGAGCCGACGGGCAGGTCTACGCGGTGGCGCAGGGCCCCGTCGCCGTGTCGGGCTTCTCCGCCGCCGGCGAGGCCGAGACCGTGACGCAGGGCGTGCCCACGACCGGCCGCGTGCCCAACGGCGCCATCGTCGAGCGTGAGCTGCCCGACCATTTCGGCAACATGCGCTCGCTGATCCTGGAGCTGAGGAACCCCGACTTCCGTACCGCCGTGCGCATCGCCGACGCGATCAACGTCTACACCCAGGCGCGCTTCGGCGGCCGGGGCGCCTACGAGCGCGACTTCCGCTCGGTGCTGCTCGTCAACCCGCCGGACGTGAGCCCCGTGCGCTACCTCGCCGAGCTCGGCGATCTCGTGGTGCGGCCCGACACGCCCGCGCGCGTCGTCGTCGACGAGCGCACCGGCACGGTGGTGATCGGCGCGGAGGTGCGCATCTCGACGGTCGCCGTCACCCATGGGAACCTGACGGTGCGCATCACCGAGCTGCCGGTGGCCTCGCAGCCCGCGCCCTTCTCGGACGGGCAGACGGTGGTCCTGCCGGACACCCGGGTGGAGGTGGAGCAGGGCGAGGGCCGCCTCGCCATCCTCCAGGGCTCGAGCCTGCAGACGCTGGTCGCCGGGCTCAACCAGATCGGCCTGCGCCCGGCCGGCATCATCGCCATCCTCCAGGCGATCAAGTCCGCCGGCGCGCTCCAGGCCGACCTCGTCATCCAGTGACGGGGGCAGCGTGCGCCGACGCGGCCTCGAGCGGTCCGGCTCTCACGTGGGGCCGGTCCGCGCTCGAGCCGGCGCCCGCTCGCCCGACGCGGCCTTCGCCTGTGCGCTCTCCTGCCGGCGCAGGCGGCCGGACTGGAAGAACCAGACGAGCCCGAACAGGATGACGGCTGGAATATAGGCCCAGGCGCGGGCGGGCTGCGCGACCGGGACCTCGACGGCTGTGATCAGCACCGGCTCGTCGGGGTCGTAGAAGTCGAGATGGCCGAGCGCGCGGCCGGCCTGGCTGCGCGGGTCGAACGGCTCCTCGATCAGCACGCGCTCCCCCTCCACGAGGTACGTCAGCCCCGTCGCCTGCTCGAGCCGCGTCGCGGGGTCGAGATCGGCGTCGGGCAGCGTGAAGGCCAGCGTGCGGCTCTCGACCTGGAGGTCCGAGAAGCGTGGGCCCGAGACGCCCAGCCGGATGATGCCGTCCTCGGGCACCTCGGCGATCGCCTCCTCGATCGCGGTCGCGGGGCGCGCCTCGTAGGGCGGCACGAACTGGTCGATGAGGAAGCCCGGTCGCAGCAGCAGGAAGGCGACGAGCAGCAGCGCCACGGTCTCCCAGACGCGGTTCTTCACCAGGAAGAAGAATTGCGTGGCGGCGGCGAAGATCAGCATCGCAACGGTGGCGAGTATGAACACCCAGATACCCTGCAGCCAGCCGACGTCGATCAGCAGCAGGTCCGTGTTGAACACGAAGATGAAGGGCAGGAGCACCGTGCGCAGGCTGTAGAAGAACGCCGTGAAGCCGGTCTTCAGCGGATCGCCCCGCGACACCGCGGCGGCTGCGAAGGACGCGAGCCCCACCGGTGGCGTCACGTCCGCCATGATGCCGAAATAGAACACGAACAGGTGCGCGGCGATGAGCGGGATGATGACGCCGTTGGCCTGGCCGAGCTCGACGATGACGGGCGCCATCAGGGTGGCGACGACGATGTAGTTCGCGGTGGTGGGCAGGCCCATGCCGAGCACGAGCGAGATCAGCGCCGTGAACACCAGGATGAGCAGGATGTTGCCGCCCGAGATGAACTCGACGAACTCCGCCATCACCTGGCCGATGCCGGTCAGCGTCACCGTGCCCACGATGATGCCGGCGGTGGCGGTGGCGCAGGCGATGCCGATCATGTTGCGCGAGCCGAGGATCAGCCCCTGCGTCATGTCGGCGAAGCCCGCGCGGGCCGCGGCCGCGACCTCGTCCGAGCGCAGCTTGCGAAACAGCGCCTTGAGCGGCTTCTGGGTGACGAGGATCACGAGCAGCAGGCACACCGCGTAGAAGGCGGAGAGGCCCGGCGAGTTCTGCTCGATCATCAGGAACCAGACCAGGACGACGATCGGCAGCATGTAGTGCAGGCCGGTCTTGAGCACCTGCGTGGCGACGGGCAATTCGAGCACCGGCGCGTTCGGGTCGTCGATCTCGAGATCGGGCGCCTTCGAGGCGAGCCAGATCAGCGCGACGTAGACGAGCGCCACGAGGCCCAGCAGGATCGGCGTCGAGACGGCGGGCAGGATCGCCTGCACCCCGCGAATGCCGAAATAGGTGATGCCTGCGAGGATCAGGATCGACGCGATCGTGATGCCCGAGCGCAGGAGGGCCGTCGGCAGCGTGTGCACCACCGATTTCGGCAGCGCCGGCATGGCGTTCTTCACCGCTTCGAGGTGCACGAGGTAGAGCAGCGCGATGTAGGAGATCAGGGCCGGGAGAAAGGCGTGGGTGATCACCTGGGTGTAGGAGATGCCGACGTACTCCACCATCAGGAAGGCGGCGGCGCCCATCACCGGGGGCATGATCTGCCCGTTCACGGAGGAGGCCACCTCGACCGAGCCAGCCTTCTCCGCCGAGAAGCCGACGCGCTTCATCAGGGGGATGGTGAAGGTGCCCGTCGTCACCACGTTGGCGATCGAGGAGCCGGAGATCAGCCCGGTCATCATCGAGGCGAGCACCGCCGCCTTGGCCGGCCCGCCGCGCAGGTGGCCGAGCAGCGCGAAGGCGAGCTTGATGAAGAAGTTGCCGGCCCCCGCCTTGTCGAGCAGCGAGCCGAACAGCACGAACAGGAACACGAAGCTCGCCGAGACGCCGAGCGCGACGCCGAAGACGCCGCCGGAGGACAGCCACATCTGGTCCATGGCGCGCGCGAAGGACGCGCCGCGCCATTGCAGGATCTCCGGGACCCAGGGCTGGTTGCCGAAGAAGACGTAGACGAGGAACACGATCGCCACGATCGCGAGCGGCGGCCCCAGCGCCCGGCGCGTCGCCTCGAGCAGGAGCACGATGCCGACGCCCGCGGCGATCAGGTCCTGGGTGATCGGCAGGCCGGGCCGCGTGGCGAGGTCGCGGTAGAAGGCGAAGATGTAGAGCGCGCAGCCGGTCGCGGTCGCCGCCAGGAGGAGGTCGAGGACCGGTATCCGGTCGCGCGGCGACCGCGCGAGGGCGGGGTAGGCGCAATAGGCGAGAAACAGCGCGAAACCCAGATGTATCGGTCGGATCTGCGCGTCGTTGAGGACGAGCTGGAGGCCGGTGGCCCGCGATAGCATGAACGGCAGCGGCGAGGCGATGTAGAGCTGGAACAGCGCCCAGGTCAGCGCGATGCCCGTGACCACGGCGCCGACGAACCCGCGCGGGTTGCGCGCACCGGTGTCGGCCTTGGCGACGAGGTCGTCGAGCTCCTGCTTCGATGGGCCGTCGGCCGCGGCCTGCCTGGTCTCGTCGCTCATGATGTTCACTCACGCCCGCGACGGACCCCGGGGGGACGCATCGCTCGGAAACGGGAAGGCGCTCCCCCGGCGGACCGGGGGAGCGCCACGCGTCGCCGGACGTCTGCGAGAGACGCCCGGCAACGGTCGGGTCACTGCATCCAGCCGCGCTCGCGGTAATAGCGCTCGGCGCCCTCGTGCAGCGGCGCGGAGAGGCCGCCCGAGATCATCGTCTCCGGGTCGAGGTTGGCGAGCGCCGGGTGGAGCGCGATGAAGCTGTCGAAATTGTCGAACACCGACTTCACCAGCGTGTAGACGGCCTCGTCGGAAACCGCCGCCGAGGTCACGAAAGTGGCGCCGACGCCGAAGGTCGTGGTCGGCTCGTCGTTGCCGCGGTACATGCCGCCGGGGATCTCGGCGGTGAAGTAGAACGGGAACTCCTCGATCAGCGCGTCGACGTAGTCGCCGGTGACGTCCACGAGCGTCGCGTCGCAGGAGGAGGTCGCCTCCTGGATCGTGCCCGCCGGGTGGCCGACGGTGAAGACGAAGGCGTCGATGTTGTTGTCGCACAGCGCCTGCGCCTGCTCCGCCGGGGCGAGCTCGGAGGCGAGCGAGAAGTCCGCGGTCGTCCAGCCCTTGCGGTCCATCAGGATGTCCATCAGCGCGCGCTGGCCGGAGCCCGGGTTGCCGATGTTGACGCGCTTGCCCGCGAGGTCGTCGAAATGCGCGATGCCCGCTTCGGCGCGGGCGACCACGGTCAGCGGCTCGGGATGCAGCGAGAACACCGCCCGCAGGTCTTCCTGGGCGCCCTGCTCCTCGAAGCGGCCTTCGCCGTTGAAGGCCTGGTACTGCACGTCCGACTGGACGACGCCGAATTCCAGCTCCTCGCCGCGGATGGCGTTGACGTTGAACACCGAGCCGCCGGTCGACTCGACCGAGCAGCGGATGCCGTGGTCGCGGCGGGTCTGGTTCATCAGCCGGCAGATGGCGCCGCCGACGGGATAGTAGACGCCGGTGACGCCGCCGGTGCCGATCGAGACGAATTGCTGCTGCGCCTGCGCGCTCTGGGAAAAGCCGCCGACCGACAGCGCGAGGGCCGCCGCGAGGGCCGATGTCGTGAGAAATCTTCCGTGCATTACCGTGTCTCCGTCTTCTCGACTGGCTACACGCCCGCGTGGAGGGCGTTTTTCGTGATCTGTCCACGCGGAGGAGAGCCTAGCCCAACCCTTCGAGCGATGCCAAGCGCCGCCCGCCCGCAAGCCGAGGTCGCTGGGGAAAGTCGCGTGCGTGCCCGCATCGTGCCGGCGCCCAGGCGGATCTGCGCGCGACCCCGGCTTCCGCTGCGCGCGCGAGCCGTTACACTGCCGCTCGATAACGAAGCAAACGGGAGGACGCTGCCATGACGGGACGGATGGAGGGCAAGGTCGCCCTGGTGACGGCCGCGGGGCAGGGCATCGGCCGCGCGATCGCGCAGGCCTACGCCCGCGAGGGCGCCGTCGTGATCGCCACCACGCTCGAGCCCGAGCAGCTCGAGGGGCTCGACGTCGCGCGGCGCGTCGGCCTCGACGCGACCTCGACGGAGGCGGTCGCCGCGCTCGCCGCGGAGGTCGCCCGCGACTACGGGGGCATCGACGTGCTGGCGAACTGTGCCGGCTGGGTCGCCCACGGCACCGTGCTCGACTGCGACGAGCGGGACTGGGACGTCTCCTTCGACCTCAACGTCAAGTCCATGCACCGCACGATCAAGGCCTTCCTGCCCGGCATGCTGGAGCGTGGCGGCGGCGCGATCGTCAACATCTCGTCGGGCGCCTCCTCGCTCAAGGCCGCGCCGAACCGCTACGTCTACGGCGCCACCAAGGCCGCCGTGATCGGGCTGACCAAGGCGGTGGCGATCGACTTCATCAAGCAGGGCGTGCGCTGCAACGCCATCGCGCCGGGAACGATCCAGTCGCCCTCGCTCGACGACCGCATCGCCACGCTGTCGGCCCGCTCCGGCCAGGAGACCGACGCGGTGCGCGCCGCCTTCGTCGCGCGCCAGCCCATGGGCCGGCTCGGCACGGTCGAGGAGGTCGCGGCCGCGGCAGTCTACCTCGCCAGCGACGAGAGCGCCTTCACCACCGGCACGACGATGATCGTCGACGGCGGCTGGACGCTCTGAGGAGATCGCCCCATGCACATCCTCGTCACCGGCGCAGCCGGCATGATCGGCGCGAAGCTCACGGCGCGCCTCGCCGCCGACGGCGCGCTCGTGGGCCGCGGGATCGACCGCCTCACCCTCGCCGACGTCGTCGCCCCCACGCCGCCGCCGAACGCGCCCTTCGCGGTGGAGACCCTGGCCGCCGACATCGGCGATCCCGCGACCGCGCCGCGCCTCGTCGCGGGCCGGCCCGCCGTGATCTTCCATCTCGCCGCGATCGTGTCGGGCGAGGCGGAGGCGGATTTCGACAAGGGCTACCGGATCAACCTCGACGGCACGCGCGCGCTCTTCGAGGCGATCCGTGTGCAAGGAGATGATTACCGCCCGCGCGTCGTCTTCGCCTCCTCGATCGCCGTGTTCGGCGCGCCGCTGCCCGAGCCGGTGCCGGACGACTTCCACCTCACGCCGCTGACGAGCTACGGCACGCAGAAGGCGATCGGGGAATTGCTGCTCGCCGACTACACCCGCCGGGGCATCCTCGACGGGGTGGGGCTGCGGCTGCCGACGATCTGCGTGCGGCCGGGCAAGCCCAACAAGGCGGCGTCGGGCTTCTTCTCGGGCATCATCCGCGAGCCGCTCGCGGGGCAGGAGGCGGTGCTGCCGGTCTCCGAGGACGTGCGCCACTGGCACGCCTCGCCGCGCGCGGCGGTGGGCTTCCTGCTGCACGCGGCGGCGCTCGACGCCGGGGCGATCGGCCCGCGGCGGAGCCTGTCGATGCCGGGCGTCGCGGCGACGGTCGGCGAGCAGATCGCGGCGCTTCGTCGGGTCGCCGGCGACGCGGTGGCCGCCCGCATCCGCCGCGAGCCCGACGCCGGCATCGCGCGCATCATCGCGAGCTGGCCCCGCGCCTTTGATCCGGGCCGCGCGCTCGCGCTCGGGTTCACGGCGGAGAGCTCCTTCGACGAGATCATCCGCGTGCACATCGAGGACGAGCTCGGCGGGCGAATCGCGGGCTGAGCGGGCGGGGGGCCTGCTCGTCTTGCCGCGTCATCGACGGAGTTGTCGTCCCGCCGCCAGCGAGCAGGGGTGGGAACCTGCTCTAGCCGCTCGCCTTCCCTTGTTCGATCCGTTTGTACACATGCGTCATCAGCGCCACCCCGAACAGCGGGGTCGCCAGGTTCACGATCGGGATCAGCAGGAAGGCCGCGATCACCGTGCCTCCAAGGAATGCCCGCCCCCGGTGGCGGCGGCGGAGCGCCAGCGCCTCCGAGCGGGGCAGGTGGCGGCCGGCGGCGAGCTCGAAATACTCGCGGCCGAGCAGGTAGGCGTTGGCAAGGAAGAAGGCGGCGAGGTTGATCCCCGGCACGAGGAGGAGCAGGAGCGCCACGACGTTGACGAGCAGCGTCACGCCGAAGAAGCGAAGGCCGTAGGCGATGGACGGCAGGAGCGGCGTCTCCGTCCCGGGCTTGTCGCCGGGGAAGTCCGTGCGCTCCACCACGGCGGACGCCTCGTCGGCGAAGATCGAGGCGACGAGCGCGGTCACGGCGGGGATCAGGTAGAACGCGCCGATCAGGAGCCCCGCGCCGGCGAGGACGGTCCCCAACGTGTCGACCCAAGGATAGGGGTCGGTGAAGGTCTCCTGCGCGAGCAGCCAGTCGACGCCCGCCGTCGCCGCCGCCCAGAGCACGGCGAGGATCAGGAGCGTGAGGCCGATCGACCTCAGGAGGATGCCGCGCAGGCCGGGCGAGACGACCTGGCGCAGCGCGGCGGCGGCGGAGGCGAGGATCATGTCGCCGGCTGCGACGCGCCCATGGCCCGGGCCGCGTCCGCCGCCGCGATCATGGCGAGCGCCTCCGCCGGGTCGATGCGCCCGTCGTAGAGCGCCCGGCCGGTGATCGCGCCGGCGAGCGCCGCGCAGTCGGGCTCGAGCAGGCGCGCCACGTCGTCGATCGAGGCGAGGCCGCCCGAGGCGATCACCGGGATCGAGACGGCCCGCGCCAACGCCAGCGTCATCTCGATGTTGAGGCCCTTGAGGATGCCGTCGCGTGCGATGTCGGTGTAGACGATGGCCGCGACGCCCGCGTCCTCGAAGCGCCGGCCGAGCTCCTCGGCGGTGAGCGTCGAGCTCTGGGCCCAGCCCTCCACCGCGACGCGCCCGTCCTTGGCGTCGATGCCCACCGCGATCTTGCCCGGATGGAGCCGCGCCGCCTCGCGCACGAAGGCCGGGTCGCGCACGGCGGCCGTTCCGATGACGATGCGCGCGACGCCCTTGGAGAGCCAGCCCTCGACCGTCTTCATGTCGCGCACGCCGCCGCCGAGCTGCACGGGGACCGAGACGTCCGCCAGGATGCCGTCGACGGCGTTGGCGTTCATCGGCTTGCCCGCGAAGGCGCCGTCGAGGTCGACCACGTGCAGCCAGGGGAAGCCCTGCGCCTCGAAGGCGCGCGCTTGAGCGGCGGGATCGTCGTTGAAGACCGTCGCCTGCTCCATGTCGCCCTGGATCAGGCGCACGCAGCGGCCTTCCTTGAGGTCGATGGCGGGGAAGAGGATCACGGGCGCCACCTCAGGAAGTTGGCGATGAGGGAGAGACCGAGCGTCTGGCTCTTCTCGGGATGGAACTGGGTGCCGGCGACGTTGTCGCGCGCGACGATGGCGGTGATGGGGCCGCCGTAGTCCGTCGTCGCGACGACGTCGTCGGGGTTCTCGGCCTGGAGCGCGTAGGAATGCACGAAATAGGCGTGCAGGCCGTCCTCGCCGGTGGGGATGCCGGCGAGGAGCGGGTGCGCGCGCCGGGTCTCGAGCACGTTCCAGCCCATGTGGGGGATCTTGAGGCCCGCGTCGGCGGGGCGGATCGCCGCCACGTCGCCGGGGATCCAGCCGAGCCCGAGCGTGGTGACGTGCTCGAGCCCGCGCGAGGCGAGGAGCTGCATGCCCACGCAGATGCCCAGGAACGGCGCGCCCCGGCCCATCACCGTCTCGGTGAGGGCCTCGACCATGCCGGGCACGGCGTCGAGCCCGCGGCGGCAATCGGCGAAGGCCCCGACCCCGGGGAGCACCACGCGCTCGGCGCCGAGCACCGCGGCGGGATCGCTCGTCACCTGCACCGCCATGGCGAGCCCGGCCTCGCGGGCGGCGCGCTCGAACGCCTTCTGGGCAGAGTGGAGGTTGCCGGAGCCGTAATCGACGATGGCGACGCTCATCGCGCGCCCTCCGGGGCGAAGCCGAAGGGGACGATCTCGGCGCCGCGCGCATCGTCCCGCCGAGGCGACGGAGGCGACGGAGGCGGCAGCGGCGGCGGCGGCGGTGGGGGCGTGCGCGCGGCATCCGCGCGCTCCATGAAGCGCCGGCAGGCCAGCGCGTCGGCGCTCTCGTAGTCCGGGGCGGAGACGACGTCGGAGACCGGCCTGCCGCGGCGCGCGTAGGTCCAGCGGCGCAGGCTCGAGGCCTCGAGCCCGATCAGGATCGCGACGAGCAGGCTCGCGAGCGCGGCCGCGCCCGCGTCGATGTCGAGCGCCTCCAGCGCGGCGGAGAAGGCGACGAGCACGACGAGGCTCGCGAGCGCCGCGAGCCACAGCCGGTGCCAGAGCATCCACAGCACCGAGAAGAAGAACGCCGCCCAGTTGAAGCCGTCGCGCACCAGGATCGCGCGCTCGTAGGCGCTGGAATCGCCCGGCTTCGCGTCGCGCGGCAGGTGGACCGTGTAGGTGCGCATGCCTAGAGCGCTCCCTTGGTCGAGGGAATCCGGTCCGCCTCGCGCGGGTCGACGGCGATCGCGGCCCGGAGCGCCCGGGCGAGGCCCTTGAAGCAGCTCTCGGCGATGTGGTGGCTGTTCGATCCGTAGAACGTCTCGACGTGCAGCGTCACGCCCGCGTTCATGGCGAAGGCCTGGAACCACTCGCGCACGAGCTCTGTGTCGAACGTGCCGATCTTCTGGGTCGGGAACTCGGTGCGGAAGACCAGGAACGGCCGCCCCGAGATGTCGATCGACACCCGGGTCAGCGCTTCGTCCATGGGCAGATGCACCGTCGCGTAGCGTGAAATGCCGCGCTTTTCGCCCAGCGCCTGCGCGAAGGCCTGCCCGAGCGCGATGCCGACGTCCTCCACCGTGTGGTGGTCGTCCACGTGCGTATCGCCCTTGGCCGCGACCTCGAGGTCGAACAGGGCGTGGCGGGCGAGGAGATCGAGCATGTGGTCGAAGAAGCCGACCCCGGTCGCGATCGTCGCCGCGCCCGTCCCGTCGAGGGCGAGCGAGAGGGAGACGTCGGTCTCGGAGGTCCGGCGGTCGACGCGCGCGGCGCGCATGGCGGTCAAGTCCCGTGTGATGGTCGGGCGCGCGTTCTAGCAAGCGCCGGGCCGGATGGCCAGCCTCGACGCCGTTCGAAGCCCGCCGCTCGGCGGCTCCCCCGCATCCGCCCCCGTTGGAAATCCCCGCCGCGCTGCTTAAGTCACATCTCGGTCGATCAATCCCACCGGAGCCCCGCCCCGTGTCCCACGACGACAACGCCGCCCCCCGCATGCACGCCACGACCATCCTGATGGTCCGAAAGAACGGTAAGCTCGTCATCGGCGGCGACGGGCAGGTGAGCCTCGGGCAGACCATCGTGAAGGGCAATGCGCGCAAGGTGCGAACCCTCGCCAACGGCTCCGTGATCGGCGGCTTCGCCGGCGCCACCGCGGACGCCTTCACGCTGTTCGAGCGGCTGGAGGCCAAGCTCGAGCAGTATCCCGGGCAGCTGGTGCGCGCCTGCGTCGAGCTCACCAAGGACTGGCGCACCGACCGCTACCTGCGCCGGCTGGAAGCCATGATGCTGGTCGCCGACAAGGAGGTGGGGCTGCTGCTCTCGGGCGCCGGCGACGTGCTGGAGCCCGAGGCGGGCGTGATGGCGATCGGCTCGGGCGGCAACTACGCGCTCGCCGCGGCGCGGGCGCTGGCCGACACCGATCTCGACGCCGAGACCATCGTGCGTCGCTCGCTCCAGATCGCCGCCGACATCTGCGTCTACACCAACGGCAACATCGTCATCGAGAGCCTGGAGAGCGCATGATCGACCCGCGCCTCCTGGAGACGGCGACCGCGCGCGGCATCGTCACACCCGACCAGGCGCAGGCGCTCGGCGCGCTGGCGAGCGAGCTCGCGGCATCGGACGGCGAGCCGCTCGACCGCGAGCGGCTTCGCTTCGTCACCGGCTTCTCGGACATCTTCGTGACGATCGGCATCGGGCTCTTCGTCGGCGCCCTCGTGTATTTCGGCACCGGCTGGGTCGGCCACGCGGTCACCTGGGTGGCCACCGCGATGATCGTCTGGGGGCTCGCCGAGATATTCACGGCGCGCCGGCGCCAGGCCCTGCCGTCGATCGCGCTGCTCGTCCTGTTCGCCGCGTCGGTGTTCGCCGCGAGCGCGTGGATGCTCGGGCTCGCGGCGCAGCAGGATTTCGTGTTCCGGGAGCAGGGCGCGATCGGCTTCGTCTTCATGCGCATGCTCGGCGGCGACCCCGACGCCCCCGCCTGGATCGTCGCCGCGGCGGCCGCCGCGACGGCGCTCGCGGTGCTCGTGCACTACGCCCGCTTCGCCGTGCCGATCACGGTGGCGGTAGGCGTCGGCGCGCTCGGCGTCCTCGTCGTCGCGGCTCTCGACGCCGTCGCGCCGGGGCTGGTCGCGGCGGGGCTGACCGGGATCCTGCTCGCGCTCGGGGTCGGCGTCTTCACGCTCGCCATGCGGGTCGATCTCACCGATCCGGAGCGGGTGACCCGGCGCACCGACATCGCCTTCTGGCTGCACCTCCTCGCCGCGCCGCTGATCGTGCACCCGCTGATCGGGCCGCTGGTCGAAGACGCCGTGTTCTCGACCGCGGCGGCGGTCGGCGTGCTCGCACTGTTCCTGGCGCTCGCCGCGGTGGCGCTCGTCGTCGACCGGCGGGCGATTCTGGTCTCGGGCCTGGTCTACGCCGGCGCCGCCGTCGCTACGCTGGTCGAGGGCGCGGGCCTCGCGGGAGACGTCCTGCCGCTGACCCTGCTCACGCTCGGCGCCTTCGTGCTCCTGCTGTCGGTCGGGTGGGTCCCGCTGCGCGGGGCACTGCTGCGCCTCGTCCCCGAGGACGTGGCGCGACGCCTGCCGAGGCCCGTGGGATGAGCGCGCTCTCAGGCCTCGGGGCAGGGCGGCATCGCGTCGAGCAGGACGGCGAGCGGCTCCGGCAGGCCGGCGGCGTCGCCGCGCATCGCGACGCAGCCGCCGCGGCCCTCCGCGACGTCGAGCGGGGAGATGCCGCGGGCGAACTCGTCGAGGTTCACGAACTCGTCCGAGCCGGAGACCGCTCGAATGTGCCGGAAGGCCCAGGTCGTCTTCCCCACCCCCTCCGCCCCGGCGATCAGCCACAGTTTCGCAGCCATCGCGTTCCCCTTCTCACCGCGTCCGCATCACGACAGGATCAGGCATGAGCAGCTTCTCCCCCCGCGAGATCGTTTCCGAGCTCGATCGTTACATCGTCGGGCAGAGGGACGCCAAGCGCGCGGTCGCCATCGCGCTGCGCAACCGCTGGCGTCGCCAGCAGCTCACCGGTCCGATCAAGGACGAGGTGATGCCCAAGAACATCCTCATGATCGGCCCCACCGGCTGCGGCAAGACCGAGATCGCACGCCGCCTCGCCAAGCTCGCCAAGGCGCCCTTCCTCAAGGTCGAGGCCACCAAGTTCACCGAGGTGGGCTATGTCGGCCGCGACGTCGAGCAGATCGTGCGCGACCTCGTCGAGATCGGCATCGGCCTCGTCAAGGAGGAGCGTCGGCGCTCGGTCAAGGCCAAGGCCGAGATGGCCGCGGAGGAGCGCGTGCTCGATGCGCTCGTCGGCCCCGCTGCGAGCCAGGCGACGCGCGACTCGTTCCGAAAGAAGCTCCGTGACAACCTCCTCGACGACAAGGAGATCGAGCTGGAGATGCAGGCGGGCGCCGGAGGCATGCCGATGTTCGAATTGCCTGGCATGCCCGGCGCCTCGGTGGGCGCGATCTCGCTCGGCGACATGTTCGGCAAGGCCTTCGGCGGGCGCACCAAGCCGCGGCGCATCACGGTCGGCGACGCCTACGAGCCGCTGATCGCCGAGGAGAGCGACAAGCTCCTCGACCAGGAGGCGCTGACCCAGGACGCCATCCGCGAGGTGGAGAACTCGGGCATCGTCTTCCTCGACGAGATCGACAAGGTCTGCGCCCGCGAGGGCCGCTCGGGCGCGGACGTCTCCCGCGAGGGCGTGCAGCGCGACCTGCTGCCCCTGATCGAGGGCACCACCGTCACCACCAAGCACGGCCCGGTGAAGACCGACCACATCCTGTTCATCGCGTCCGGCGCCTTCCACGTCTCGAAGCCCTCCGACCTCTTGCCGGAGCTGCAGGGGCGGCTGCCCATCCGCGTCGAGCTGTCCTCGCTCGACGTCGACGACTTCCGCCGCATCCTCACCGAGACCGAGGCGAGCCTGATCAAGCAGTCGGTGGCCCTGATGCAGACGGAGGGCGTGACCCTCGTCTTCACCGAGGACGGCATCGACGCGCTGGCGCGCATCGCGGTGGAGGTGAACTCCAACGTCGAGAACATCGGGGCGCGCCGCCTACAGACCGTGATCGAGCGCACGCTCGACGAGATCTCTTACGACGCGCCGGAGAAGTCCGGCGAGACCGTGACGATCGACGGGGAATACGTCCGCTCGCGGGTTGCCGACCTCGCCAAGAACGCGGACCTGAGCCGGTTCATTTTGTGAGGGGCGCGGCGCCGCTTCGCACCTCGGCTTAACCTTAACTTCTCGTCAAGGTTGATGAATCCCTAACGCTCGGCTTCTCTGCGCTCCTCCTCGAGAGCGGGCGGAGAGCGCATGGGACGGACCGTGGGCATCACGATGGGAGCGACGATCGCGCTCGCCTGCCTCCTCGCCGGGCCGGCGGCTGCGTGGCCCTTCGCGCAGGGCGACGCGACGCTGCGGCCCGGGGACGTGATCGTGACGAACGAGACCGCCTACGTCGTCCAGGCGGACGGCGCGCTGCCGGCCTTCGACGCGCCCGGCGCGGCCTCGCCCGCCCTGCGCGCGATGATTGCCGAACGGCTCGGGCCCGGTCACGCCGCCTTCTGGCGCGCCTATGCGGCGAGCCGCCCGCGTCCCGCGCGAGCCCCGCCGTCGGCGCTCGCCCTCGCCCCGCCGACGCGGCTCGCGGCCTTCGCGGCGGTGGAGGTCGCGCCGGCGTTCACGGGCTCCCTCGCCCCGCCCCGCACCGGCTTCGCCACGGCCCGGGCCGTGGCGCGTGGCGGCTTCGTCGCGCTCAACTGACCGTCCGCCGCCCGCGCGAGGCGCATTGTCTCGCCACGAGCGTGGCTGTAGTCTGTGCCGACGATGCGGACGGGAGCGCGCCATGCAGTACGACGTGATCGAGACCCTGGAGACCGCGGACGCGACGATCGACGTCCTGCAGGCGCGCGAGCTCGCCGGCTCGTCGGACGCGCGCTCCGCCGAGCAGCTGTTCTTCGTCTCCCAGGCGGGCATGCGGCTCAAGAAGGTCCGGATCAAGCTGCGCAAGTCGAAGGTGCGGCTCGAGCCCGGGGCGCTCTACTTCATGCACGGCGATCTCAAGATCGCGGCCTCCACCGGCGGCGGCGTGATCGCGGGCCTCACGCGCAAGGCGTTCTCCGGCGAGAGCTTCTTCGTCAACGAGATCCACGGCACGGGCGAGATCTGGCTCGAGCCGACCTTCGGCCACTTCATCCTGGTCGAGATCTCCGACGGGGACGCGCTCATCGTCGACCGGTCGATGTTCTACGCCGGCACGTCGGGGCTCGACGTCTCGGCGGTGGCGCAGAAGAACCTCTCCTCGGCGGCCTTCGGCGGCGAGGGCCTGTTCCAGACCAAGATCGCCGGGTCCGGCATCGCCGTGCTGTTCTCCCCCGTTCCGCGCAGCGAGATCCAGGAGATCGCGCTGTCGAACTCCACGCTCCAGGTCGACGGCAACTTCGCGCTGATGCGCACCGGCGACGTGTCGTTCCGCGTCGAGAAGTCGTCCAAGAGCTGGATCGCCACCGCGGTCTCCGGCGAGGGCCTGCTCCAGACCTTCAGCGGCACCGGCACGGTGTGGATCGCGCCGACGCAGGCGGTCTACGAGAAGCTCGCCACGCCCGACGGCCTGCGTGAGCTCGCCGGCCCGCCGGGCGCGCGCTCGAACACGACGGGCGGCAAGTGAGCGATCCGCAGCTGAGCGAGCCCGGTTCGAGAGACCCCGGCCGCCGCGACCGCCGCGGGCTCGAGCGCGAGGACAAGATCGCGCTCGGCACGATCGGCGTCGTCGGCGCGGTCGTCGTGGTCGGCTGCCTCTTCGCCCTGCGCTGGCTGCTCGCCGGGGTGATCGGCGTCATCGACCTCGAGACCGGCGGCGTCGGCTGGCGCGACGCTTTCGTCACGGCGATCGTCGTCTCGGCGGGCTTCATCCTGATCTTCGCGCTCTTCGCCGGCGACGGGGTCATCGGCGAGCTGCCGACGATGCTCGTGGGCTTCTTCGTGATGCTCGCCTTCTTCACGGTGTCGATCGCGCTGATCCTCTAGGGTCACCCTCGTGCGGGCGGGAGCAGGGTACGGATCGTCGGCGCCCCATCCTCCCGCTGCCTCGGAGACGTCCGGCGAGGCGGTGACGATCGACGGGGAATACGTGCGCTCGCGGGGGGCGGACTTCGCCGAGAACGCGGATCTCCGCCGGTTCATCCCGTGAGGGGAGGCAGCCGGCCCGCTCGACCTCCACCGTTGGTCTACAGTACGTCGTAGCCGTTGCCAGCACTGCGTCGCAGCCTCTTGCCGGCTTCGTCCACGCGGTCGGCTTCGGCGTCCTGCGTTCCTCGTGGCCTGGACGGCTCGGCTCGGCCCGGCGTCGGCGCGAGATTCGCCGGCGCGAGTCGGCTGTCGGCGGCGCGCGTCTCGTCGGGTGTCGTCACGCGCAGCTGCGGCGCCGCCTCTACGAGGATGGAGGCCGGCTCCTGTGCCTCGCGCGCGACGGCCGCAACCCGGGGGGAGGTCTGCTCGACCCGCTCGCGCGGCGCGTCGCTGCGCGTCGACGTGGAGACGAAGGGCACGGGAATGGACGGCGGCTCGAATCGCGGGAGCCTAGCGCACCCCGCGATGCTCAACATCGCCAAGCTCAAGCCGACAGTCCTGACGATCATGCCCAATCAGCCCCCGTATCATGCCTCCGCATTTTTCGTTGAATATGGTTAAACGATGGTAACCGCCGCTCCCGGATGCGCGCGTGGGTCGAGGTCGGAGAGCCGCGAGCCCGTGGAACGACGGGTGCGTCGTCGTGGCGGCGAGCGCGTCCGTTGTCAGCCGCAGCGCGCCCGCCTCGCAGCGGATCGACGATCCGCCGTCCGCAGCCGTGCGTTCGCCACGGCGTTGTGGAGGGCGCGCGACCGGACCGCTCCTCTCCTGTCGAGCTGGTGCGTCACCGCTCGCCGTAGCAGGGCATCGCGACGAGGCAGCCGGGTTGCTCGCTCGGCAGATTCGCCATCAGCTCGGCGAGAAACTCGAGCGCGACGAGGAAGCTCTGCAGCGGATCGTCCGCGAGCTCGCGGGCGCGCCCCAAGATCTCGTCGTAGATCCGCTCGTCGGCCTCGACGTAGCGCGCCCGACGATGGACGACGCCGGTGCGAGCTGGTACCGATCATCCGGTCGGATTCCGGGCCGCGCCCCATGCTCGCCGTTCTCGTCCTCGCCACCGTCGTCGATCTCGCACTCGTCGCGGTCTCGGGCGTCGTCCTGCAGGGCGTGAACAATACCGGGCCGATGATGCCCGAGGCCGCGCTCTTCGTCGCCTTCGTCGCACTGTGCGTGGTTGCGCCGGTCGCGGCGTGGATCCTGCGCGCCCGAAGGACCGGGCATGAAGGACGAGACGCCACTTGGATGGTTCCGGTTCGCACACTCGTACTTCCACGGTGCGGCCGTCCTGTACACAGATGAGGCGCGACCGCAATGGGGGCACTACGAAGCACCTGTACGATTCCTCTACATGCAGGCTATCGAGTTGTTCGTGAAGACATACCTTCGAATCTCGAACATGTCTGAACAGGAAATCATGAAGCGGCCGTATCAACACGACCTCGTGCAGCTGCTTGAGAAGGCTGAGGAGTTTGGAATGCCGATGACAAAGCGGATCCAGCGCGTGCGGGACAATCAACATCTGGGAGAAAGGCAGATCGAGACGCGATACCTTCGGACCGGGTTAACCCGCGTTCTAGCTCCTGTACGCCTGCACGAAGCGGCGCGAGACCTGCAGGGGATCGTGCAAGGCCGGCTGCTCAGCGAAGGGGTTGCCATTGGGCCGCTCGCCCAAGTGCCTCACGTGCATCAGTCTCGCCCTCTTTCCGCCGGGAAAGCGGCACGCTTGCTGCGGCGGATGTAGCCATCAATCCGGCACCTCGCCTCGTGGTGGGCCGTTTGTTTCGGGTGCAAAATTTGTCACCTTCCGGCTGCCCTCTTGCCGCGCTCGTCGTAACCACCGAAGATCCTTGCGAGAGGAACCAGGCGGGGCGAGGATGGAGGCGGGACCACGGCTCGAGCCGTTCGTGAGGGTCGCCGACGGCGTGACCCCGGATCTCCCGGGTATCTACACGTGGACCATCGCCAACGCGGACGGCTCGGCGTCCCTCTACGTGGGCAAGTACAAGCGCCGTCGTCGCCCCGAACGCGAGTACCGCCGCAACGTCGCTCGGCTGCTCGCGGGTCGCCCCTACAGGCTCGGCAAGCCCGACCGCTTCCGCCGCATCCACCGGGCGCTCGAGCTTGCGGTCCGCGAGAGCCGCGCCATCGTGCTCACCTTCCTGGAGAATGTGCCCCTCGACCGACTCGCCGCGCGGGAAGCTGAGTTGATTCGGGCGCTCGAACCGGACCTGAACGGGGAAGCGGGCGGACGATACTCGCAGGGATGATGTCGCGGGCCATGACGATGCGGGGAGCGCGATGACGAAACGCAGACGCGCCGTATCCGCCAGCGCCTCCGGGGCGGGCCATCGGCGCGCAACCCGACCGCAACCACGAGAACGGCCTATGCGGATTTCTAAAGCTTCGAAACCTTGGCGCACGACGCGTCTGCGTCGGCTTGGTGCCCAGGAGAGGACTCGAACCTCCACGGCTATTAACCACTGGTACCTGAAACCAGCGCGTCTACCAATTCCGCCACCTGGGCCCGCTTGCGCGGTGGAGGGGTTCTTAGACATCGGCGCGGGTGGCGTCAATCGGGATTTTTCGCAGGGCTCGCGTCGGGGCGGCGCACTCCCGCGCGGCGCGCGTTGAAGATTTCTTCACGACGGGGGATCCACCATCGTCCCAGGTGCGTAGTATCCCCATTCGCGACCCGAACCAGAGGAGGGCCGTTCGATGCGCGCCCTGTTGAAGCAGCCGCTGATCCGCCTGTTCGTCGTGAACGGGTTCCTGGGGGTCGGGTTCGGCCTCGCCATCGCCGTGCTGCTGGTGGCGGTGGACTTCCGGGGGGTCGCGACGCTCGCGCTCACCGATCCCAACGGCTTCGTCGCCATCGTCATGCTGGCGGCGGGCCTCGCCGTCACCTGCGGCGCGGCCGCCATCGCCACGGCGGTGATGCTGCTGCCGTGGGAGGACGACGACCACGACGGCGGCTCCGGCGGCGGCCCCCGCGAGGACGATCCGCGGCTGCGGCTCCAGCCGGTGCGCGTGCGCGGTCGTCACGGCGTCCCGCGCATCCCGCGGCGGGATTGACGAGCGGACCATCCCTCGCGGGGATTTCGCCTCCGCGGGGAAGCGTCCGGCGGACCGCGTGACGCGCGGCATTTTCCCCGTGCGCCCTTCCCACACGCTGCGGAAATGCTCTAGAGAACCCTCGCGCGATCGCGAGCGGAGGGTGAGTGAACCATGCAGGCGTCAGGCTGGCCGAGTGCGAAACTGATCACCGTCTTCGGCGGCTCCGGGTTTCTCGGGCGATACGTCTGCCAGGCCCTCGCCCGGCGCGGCTACCGCATCCGCGTGGCCGTGCGCCGACCCGAGCGCGCCTATCACCTCCAGCCGCTGGGCACGGTGGGCCAGATCCAGGCCGTGCAGGCGAACCTGCGCTATCCCGATTCGGTCGCCGCCGCGCTGAAGAACGCCGACGGCGCAATCAACCTCGTCGGCATCCTCCAGCAGGGCGGCAAGCAGAGCTTCTCCGCGCTGCAGAGCGAGGGCGCCGGGGCGGTGGCGAAGGCGGCTGCGGCAGCGGGCGCGGCGCTGGTCCACGTCTCCGCCATCGGCGCCGATCCGCACAGCGGTTCGGAATACGGGCGCACCAAGGCCGAGGGCGAGGCGCGGGTGCTCGAGGCGCTGCCCGGCGCGGTGGTCTACCGCCCCTCCATCGTCTTCGGGCCGGGCGACGGCTTCTTCTCCCGCTTCGCCGTGCTGGCGCGGGCGCTGCCGGTGATGCCGATCGCCGCCGCCGACACCCGTTTCCAGCCCGTCTACGCCGCCGACGTCGCAGAGGCGATCGCCCGCGCCATGGACGGCGCGGTCGAGGGCGGCCGGGTCTACGAGCTCGGCGGGCCGGAGATCTTCACCTTCCGCGAGATCGTCGAGCTGGTGCTGCGCACCACGCAGCGCAGACGGCCGATCGTGGCCATGCCCGACGGGCTCGCCCGCATCCAGGCGACCATCACCGAGACGCTCGACAAGGTGACGTTCGGCCTGATGCCCGACGAGATCGTGCTGACCCGCGACCAGCTGAAGATGCTCGCCTCCGACAACGTCGTCTCGCAGGCGGCGATCGGGGAAGGGCGCACGCTCGAAGGGCTGGGCATCCGGCCGACGTCCGCCGAGGCGATCGTGCCGAGCTACCTCAAGCGCTTCCGCAAGCGCGGCCAGTTCGAGGAAGAGCGCGACCCGCGCCACCCCGGCGAGCGGTGAGGAGGCGCCGCGGCGGAATGCCGCGGCCGTGTCGAGCGGGTGGATTGCTACTGAAGATTTAGTCATTCGCGAGGGGGAGAGGCGCGCTCGGTCGTTCTGCGCGATTCCTTTCCGGGGGACCACACGAGCGGAGCCGACGGGGCGGGGGAGGCCCGCACCTCTACTATTCCCGGTCAACGGACCGTCGTCGGTCGCCGGTCGCCGCCGTCGATGCGCGTCCCGAACGCGCGATTGACGGACGCCCCCGCTCCGCGCGCATGATGCGGGGCGGCGCGGTCCCGACGGCCCGCCCGCGGACAGGCCTCAGGCGTGCCGACAGGAGGCGTGCGATGACCGAACCCTTCCCCATTCTCGGCGCGATCATGCCTTTCGCCGGCGACTACGCGCCCCACGGCTGGGCCTTCTGCCGCGGCCAGGTGCTGCGCGCGGCCGAGTACCCGGAGCTCTTCCTGATGCTGCGCGACATCTACGGCGGCGACGGGGACACGACCTTCGCCCTCCCCGATCTCGTCGGCCGCTCGCCGATCGGCGCGGGCGTCGGCGCCGACGGGTTCGAGATGCCGCTCGGGCGTGTCAGCGAGCCGGCCCCCCCGACCGGCGCGAGCGCCACCCGCGGCCCGGCTCCGCGTGGCGCGCTCGCCGTGAACTACGTCATCTGCGTCGAGGGGTACTTCCCCCCGCCGCCCTGCGCGCTCGAGGCGGAGGACGACGCCGAGGAGGAGCCGGATCGGCAGCCGTCGATCGAGGAGGACATGCCCGAGGCCCTGTGAGGCCCGGTCCGACGCCGTCCCCTCCGGGAGAAGACGGGAAACGCCGTGTGCGCCGTCGCCCCATGACACCGGCGTGGTCGGCCGCTATCCTCGCGGCCCGTCACCGGAGCCGCATCATGTCCCAAGCCGAGTCCCATGCCGCCGCCGCTCCCGAGATCCTGATGCCTGCTCCGATGATGTCCCTCGTCGTCGAGCGCCTCGCGGAGCGGTTTCGCCTGCGCCGGCTGTGGGAGGAGCCCGACCCGGCCGCGTGGCTGGCCACGCATGGCGCCCATGTGCGCGGCCTCGCCTCCGGCAGCCACGCCGCGGTCGACGCCGCGCTGCTCGACCGCCTGCCCGCCCTGGAGATCGTGGCGAGCTTCGGCGTGGGCTACGACCACGTGGACGCCCGAGCAGCGGCCGCGCGCGGGGTCGTCGTCACCAACACGCCCGACGTCCTCACCGAGGAGGTCGCGGACCTCGCGATCGGCCTGCTGCTCTCGACGGTCCGGCGGCTGCACCAGGCGGAGCGTTGGCTGCGCGCTGGCCGCTGGGAGGCCGAGGGGCCGTTCCCGCTCTCGCCCAGCCTGCGCACGCGCACGATCGGCATCCTCGGCTACGGCCGCATCGGCAAGGCGATCGCACGCCGCCTCGACGCCTTCGGCGTCACCGTGGTCTATCACGGCCGTCGCCGGCAGGAGGATGCGCCCCACCGGCATTACGACAGCCTGCTCGCCATGGCGCGCGACGTCGATACGCTGGTCTCGGTCGCCCCGGGCGGGGCGTCGACCCGCAACCTGATCTCGCGCGACGTCCTGCGCGCGCTCGGCCCCGAGGGCGTTCTGATCAACGTGGGCCGCGGCACCGTGGTGGACGAGGAAGCGCTCGTGGCCGCGCTCGAGGCGGGCGAGATCCTGTCGGCCGGTCTCGACGTCTTCGCGGGGGAGCCGCACGTGCCGAATGGCCTGATCGCCCGCGACGACGTGGTGCTGCTGCCGCATGTCGGCTCCGCCTCGGTCCATACCCGCGAGGCGATGGGGCGGCTCGTCGTGGACAATCTGGTGTCCTGGTTCGAGGGCGCGGGGCCGCTCACGCCCGTCGAGGAGACGCCCTGGCCGCGGGGGTGATCAATCCCGTCCCTCGAGCAGGTCCGGCCGGCGCGCCCTGGTGAGGGCCTGCGCCTGCTCGCGCCGCCAGCGGGCGATCGCCGCGTGGTTGCCGGAGAGAAGCACGTCGGGGATCGCGCGGCCCTCCCACTCCCGGGGCCGGGTGTAGTGGGGGTATTCGAGCAGCCCGCCCTCGAAGCTCTCCTCCTCGCCGGACGCGTGCGCGCCCATGACGCCCGGCAGGAGGCGCACCACGGCGTCGAGCAGCGCCATCGCGGCGATCTCGCCGCCGGAGAGCACGTAGTCGCCGATCGAGACCTCGACCAGCCCGCGGCCCTCGATCACCCGCTCGTCGACGCCCTCGAAGCGCCCGCAGACGATCGTCGCGCCGGGCCCGGCGGCGAGGTCGCGTACGTAATCCTGCGTGAGCGGGCGCCCGCGCGGGCTCATCAGGAGGCGCGGGCGCGGGTCGCCGTCGGGGGAGGCGTCGTCGATGGCCTGCGCCAGCACGTCGGCGCGGATCACCATGCCCGGCCCGCCGCCCGCGGGCGTATCGTCCACCGCCCGGTGGCGGCCGCGGCCGAAGGCGCGGATGTCGCGCGCCTCGAGCGACCACACCCCGCGGGCGAGGGCGTCGCCGGAGAGGGACAGGCCGAGCGGGCCGGGGAACATGTCGGGATGGAGCGTGAGCACGCTCGCGCGGAAGGGTGCCGCCGCGCTCACGCGCCGTCCTCTGATTCGTCTTCGGGCTGGTCGTCCGGTCCGGGCTTCGGCGGCGCGAGGAAATCCTCCGGCGGGGCGATGGTCACGACCCCGGCGGCGATGTCGACGCTTGGGACGAAGGCCCGGGTGAACGGGAGGTAGACCGTCGTGCGCGCCCCGGGAGGCGCGATCTCGAGGAGGTCGCCGGCGCCGAAATCCGGCACGGCGACGATGCGGCCGTAGGAGACCCCCGCCGCATCGCGCGTCTCGAGCCCGATCAGGTCCTCGACGAGCCATTCGTCGGGATCGTCGGCGGGGGCGAGCGCGGTGCGCGGTGCGTAGAGCACCAGCCGCGTGAGCGCCTCCGCCGCCGTGCGGTCGGCGACGCCTGCGACCCGGGCGACGAGCATGTCCGGCGCGCCGCCGGGGGCGCTCCGAAGGTCCGCGATCACGATCCGCCGTCCGTCGGCGGCGGTGAGGGGGCCGAGCCGCCCCAGCGTCAGCGGGTCCTGGGTGTAGGACTTCACCCGCACCTCGCCTCGCACCCCGTGGGCGCGGCCGAACTCGCCGACGCGCACGCCCTCGGGCTCGGGTGTGGGAGCGCCGGAGGGCGCGGTCGCGCGGACCGGCTCGCGCCCGGGAGCGCGTCCCGGCGGCCCGCGCCGCGCTCCCTCTCCCCGACGCCCGCCGCGCATGCCGGCTTACGCCCCGGCTTCGCCGCCGGCGGCCTCGGCCGCCTGCTTCTCGCGCTCGGCGCGCTCGGCGGCGCGCTCCTGCGCCTTCTTGCCGGGCTTGCCCTTCTCCGGGTTCTGGCGCTCGGGGCGCTTGGCGACGCCCGCCTGGTCGAGGAAGCGCAGCACGCGGTCGGTCGGCTGCGCGCCCTTGGCGAGCCAGGACTTGGCCTTCTCGACGTCGAGCACGATGCGATCGGCGGCGTCCTTCGGCTTCATCGGGTCGTAGGAGCCGATGCGCTCGATGAAGCGGCCGTCGCGCGGCGAGCGCGAATCGGCGACGACGATGCGGTAGTAGGGGCGCTTCTTCGCGCCGCCGCGGGTGAGGCGGATCTTGAGGGACATGTCTGTACTCTCCTGTATGAGGTCTAGGCGTTCAGGGATGATGTCCGGGCCGTCCCGGACGTCGGATCGAGCGCGGCGGGGTCGGGATGGCGCCAGATGTCCATCGCCGCCCCGCGCAGGTCGAACGTGCCGTCGCGCCGGGCGCCCAGACGCTGGGCGACGTGCGCGGAGGCGTGGTTCTCGGGTTCGACGCAGGAGACGAGCGTCGTCCACCCCAGATCCTCGTAGGCATGGGCGCGCACGCGCCGCGCCGCCTCGGTGACGTAGCCGCGGCCGCGGAAGGCGGGCATCAGCCCCCAGCCGATCTCGCGCTCCGGCCAGCCTTCCGGGTACCAGAGCCCGCAATAGCCGGCGAAGGCGCCGGACGCCTTCTCCTCCAGCGCCCAGAAGCCGTAGCCGCGCAGCTGCCAATGGCCGGCATAGCTCGCCATCCGCAGCCAGGCGGCGATCCGGTCGTGCACGCCGCCGACATGGCGCGCGCTCTCCTCGTCCGCGTAGAAGGCGGCGAAGGGCTCGAAGTCCGCCTCGCGCCAGGCGCGCAGGACGAGCCGCTCGGTCTCCAGCCGGGGGATCTCGAGGCGCCGGTTCTCGAGGAGCGTCGCGCTCACTTCTTCTTGCCCCCGAACGGGAAGCCGCCGCCGAGCCCGGGGAGCCCGCCGCCGCCCTTCGGGCCGCCGAGGCCGGGAAGGCCCGGCGCGCCGCCCTGCTTCGCCCCCGGACCGCCGAGGCCCGGCGGCATCGGAGGCAGGCCGCCGCCGCCGCCCATCTTCTTCTGCATCTCGGCGATCATCTCCGGCGTCGGCTCGGGCATGCCGCCCATGCCGCCACCCATGCCCCCGCCGCCGAGGCCGAACATGTTGCCGAGCGCGCCCGCGATCCCGCCGCGCTTGTTCTTGCCCATCATCTTCATGACGTCCGCCATCTGGCGGTGCATCTTGAGGAGCTTGTTGACGTCCTCGACCTTCATGCCGGATCCGGCCGCGATGCGCTTCTTGCGCGAAGCCTTGAGGATGTCGGGGTTCTTGCGCTCCGCCGGCGTCATCGAGCCGATGATGGCCCGCTGGCGCGTGATCACCTTGTCGTCGATCTTGGCGCCTTCGAGCTGCTTCTTCATGGCGCCCATGCCGGGCATCATGCCCATCAGCCCGCCGACGCCGCCGATCTTCTCCATCTGGCTGAGCTGGTCGGAGAGGTCCTCCAGGTCGAACTTGCCCTTGCGCATCTTCTCGGCGATGCGCAGCGCCTTCTCCTGGTCGAGGGTCTCGGCCGCCTTCTCGACGAGCGAGACGATGTCGCCCATGCCGAGGATGCGGTTGGCGACGCGGCTCGGGTGGAACTCCTCGAGCGCGTCGACCTTCTCGCCCGTGCCGATGAGCTTGATCGGCTTGCCGGTGACCGCACGCATCGACAAGGCCGCGCCGCCGCGCGAATCGCCGTCCATGCGGGTCAGCACGATGCCGGTGAGCCCCATGCGGGCGTCGAAGGCCCGCGCGGTGTTGACCGCGTCCTGGCCGGTGAGCGCGTCGGCGACGAGGAGCACCTCGTGGGCGTCGACCGCCTTCCCGACGTCCGCGGCCTCCGTCATCAGCTGCTCGTCGACGGTGACGCGGCCCGCCGTGTCGAGCATGACGACGTCGTAGCCGCCGAGCCGCGCCGCCTGCATGGTGCGCCTGGCGATCTGAAGGGCGCTCTGTCCCTCGACGATGGGCAGCGTGTCGACGCCGACCTGCCGGCCGAGAATGGCGAGCTGCTCCATCGCGGCCGGGCGGCGCGTGTCGAGCGAGGCCATCAGCACGCGCTTCTTCTCGCGCTCGGAGAGGCGCTTGGCGATCTTGGCGGTGGTGGTGGTCTTGCCCGAGCCCTGCAGGCCGACCATCAGGATCGGCACCGGCGGCGTCGCGCGCACGTCGATCGTCTCGGCGTCGGCGCCGAGCATCTCGACGAGCGCGTCGTTGACGATCTTGACGACCATCTGCCCGGGAGTGACCGACTTCACCACCTCCGCGCCCACCGCCCGCTCGCGCACGCGATCGGTGAAGGTGCGCACCACCTCGAGCGCCACGTCGGCCTCGAGCAGGGCGCGGCGCACCTCGCGCAGGGCCTCGACGACGTCGGTCTCCGAGAGGGAGCCGCGGCGGGTGAGACCGTCGAGAATGCCGGAGAGGCGGTCGGACAGACCTTCGAACATGGTCACTCGAGCCCTTTCGCGAGAAGCGGCGCGTTCTCTTCGTCGATCGCCGCGTCGATCGCCGCGTCGAACTGCCCGACGGCCGCCTCGAACTTGTCGCGGCAGCCGGGATTGCAGAAGCCGACGACCTTGCCGCGGTAGCGCGTGAGCGAATCCGCCGCGATCGGCTTACCCGACCAGGGGCAAGTCGTGTTCACGGCGTCCTCGATCTTCAGCGCGTCTCGCGTGTCGTCCGTCATGCCTCGTCCGGGCTCGATAGGGGGCCTCGCGCCCCGAACGCAACGCGGATCGCGCCCGAGGGCGCATCGCGCTGTCGGGCGTTGACCTCCGGCCTCGGCGGGCCGGTCGGCGGATCGAGCGTTCGTCCAGGACGAAGAGCTGAGGGGGTGGGGGTTACAGGGGGAACGGGGTGGAGTCAAGAAGGTCCGTGAGGCTACGAACTATCCCCCACGTCTACCATTCGCGGTCGAACAGGGTTTGGGTGTCGGGCTCGGTGCTCTCGAGCCTCGGGATCGTGTAGCCGTGATAAGGCCCGAGATCAGTGACACACCTTGTCCAGTGATGGGTTGCAGCGATGGCTCTCCAGTCCGATGGCTTCCCGGCCTTTCGCTTTTCGGAAACGATCGACATTATCTCTTGATCGCCTTCGGAGAAGCCGTCTCCGGCGAAGTGCCCGGAGTCGATGATGAACTTCGCTGCTTCGCGCATCGCATCTCCTTGACGGCCCGACTCGGCACCCCGCGCCAGCAGCCAAAGCTCTGGGGTGCTATAGCGCCAGAGCCTCGCTGGGGGCTTCCGAGGCGATCCAGTAAAAATCTTCGACGATTCAACGCCGTAATCACCGAATATCACGCGCGGCGGGAGGGATTTGCGCGTCGGCCACGCTTTGCGCCAGGCGGCCCAGTCGAAGCGAGGCATCTCCGCCGTCGCTGTCGGCAAGCGCGAGGGATACGAGCAGAAACGAAGAATGACGGCTGAGGCTTCTCCCGTTAAGTCCGGCGGCACAGGATGTGGTGTCAGGGGCTTGCGGCGGGATGTGGTGTCAGGGGTTTGCGGCGGGGCTCGTGTTCCGGTAATGTTCTCGCATGTCGAGCCGCTGGAAGCATGACCGCCCTCTCTCTCGCGCCGAGTTCGAAGCGCGGTTTCCCGACGACGCGGCTTGCGCGGACTACCTGGCTGCGCAGCGCTGGCCGGAGGGCTTCGTCTGTCCTGCTTGCGGCGACGCGAGAAGCTGGGCTCTGAAGGGCAAGCGCTTCACCCGGGAGTGCGCCGGGTGCGGCAAGCAGACCTCGGTCACTGCGGGGACCGTGATGCATCGGTCCCATCTGCCGCTGAAAACCTGGTTCACCGCGGTCCACATCCTCACCAGCCACTCGAACGGCATCTCCGCCCTGCAGCTGCAGGCGCAGCTGGGGCTGGGTAGCTACAAGAGCGCCTGGCTGCTGCTGCACAAGCTGCGCCGGGCCATGGTCGATCCCGGCCGCAGCCTGCTCCAGGGCGCGGTCGAGATCGACGAGACCGAGATGCCGTTGCGGCGCAAGGACGAGCCGCCCGCCGGCGGCGGGGGCCGCAGCCCGATCGGCAAGATGTTCATCGCCGGCGCGGTGGAGCTCTCGCCCGAGGGCCACGCCCGCCGCATTCGCCTCGCCGCCATCCCCGACTTCTCCGCCGCGACGCTCAAGCCCTTCGTCGCCGCCGTGGCCGCTCCCGGTGCCCGCGTCGTCACCGACGGCTGGTCCGGCTACATCGGGCTGCCCGACCACGTCCACGATGCGAAGACAGTCGGCCGCATGGCCGCCCACATCGTGCTGAAGTGGAGCCACCGCGTCTTCTCGAACCTGAAGAGATGGGCGCTGGGGACCTTCCACGGCCTGCGTCGCCAGCACCTGCGCCGCTATCTCGACGAGTACGTCTTCCGCTGGAACCGACGCCGCCACACCGCCCCGGCGTTCGACACCCTGCTCGGCATCGGAACGCGCCTCGCGCCGGCCACAGCACGCGACTTCATCGATCAGCGCGTCTGAATACTCGCCGCCAAGCCGCCCGGCGCCGTCGCGCGGCGCTCGAAGCTGGCCGGCAGCACGGTCAAAACTTCCGCAACATCGCCAAGGAAGCACGCCCGACGGGCCGATCGCCCCGTCCGCAGCATCAGCGCGCTCTCACCGCCGCACCGCCTGACACAAGATATCGACGCGCCGGAGCAAAGGGGAGAAGCCTCCGCGGAGAATAACGAGAATTGTTCTCCGTCTATCCCGTCGACGATGCGCCGCGATGCCGCCGCGCACATCGGCGGAGGGTCCATCGGGCGAACCGGAGGCGCGGGCGTTCCGCGAGTTGGCGGTTCCGATCTCGCCTGGAAGCATGAGACCCGCGGTCACCGTTTTCTTCCCGGACGGCTCCAGACGACGGTCCCGCTACTTCGTCAGCCCCCAGAAGCGCGCTATCCGGCGCGTCGACGAGATGCCGACGTCGAGCATGTACTTGCCTTGCGTCCCCAGGCCCTCGTCCCCCTCCGCACGGATCGGCGTGCCGTGGCCCATCCTGCCGATGATGTATTCCTCGATCACCTCCCGCCCGCTGCGGTCGCACCAGACCCGGCGGGGAAAGCCGTCCACCTCCTCGATGCGTGTCGGCGGACCTTCGACACCATGGATCTTCTGCCATTGCCGGACGATGGAATGCGCATTGGCGCTGTCGACGACCGTGTCGCGGTCGCCATGCCAGACCGAGATCGTCGGCCACCGGCCCGAGAAGGTCGAGGCCCCGCGGACGAGGGCGTCGAGCTTGCGGTCGGAGGGGCCGCCGTAGCCCTTCATGCGTACGATCGCCTGCATCAGGGTGCCCGCGCTGCGATAGGGCAGGCCGGCGATGATCGCACCTCCCGCGAACACGTCCGGATAGGTCGCGAGCATCACCGACGTCATGGCCCCGCCCGAGGAGAGCCCCGTCACGAAGACGCGCGCGGGATCGACGGCGTGATCGTCGACGACCCGCCCGATCATCTGGCGAATGGACAGCGGCTCGCCGCCGCCGCGGTGGGAATCCCCCCGCTTGAACCAGTTGAAGCCGCCGATGGCGTTGTTGATCCGTCTCTGCCCGGGAAACAGCAGCGCCACCCCGCATTCGTCGGCGAGCGTGGACCAGCCGGATCCGCTATTGTAGCTCTCCGCCGACTGGGTGCTGCCATGCAGCACCACCACCAGGGCGCCGTTCTTCTTCGGGAAGCTCTCCGGAACGTACGTGTTCGCGAGCAGCGCGCCGGGGTCCGTGCCAAACCCGTTCAGGGGGGTGAGGCGGTCGTCGATGTCCGATGATCTCTGCAAGGGGATACCCGGTTCTCGGCCAAAGCAGAATAAGCTTGTCGCCCCGACAACGTTCCTCGCGCGCGTCCGCACGCTCCTGGAAGAGCGCCGGCTCGGTGAAGACGGCGGGCTCGAAGATGCCCGGCGAAGACGGGCCGCCGAGGCCCACTGGACCGCGTCGAGCGTCGCCGCGATCCGCACGCTTCCGACCCGAAGAAACGATTCCTCCCCCTCGAACGTTCTCGGTGTCTCGGCAAACCGAACGAGGCACGATGCGCACCCGATATCTCCTGGCTTTCATCCCGGCCGCGTGCGGCGCCGTCTTGGGTGGCGTCGCCTATCTGGGCACGAACACCGGCGTCGACGGAACGGCGGGAGCGCTCCTCGCCTTCGTCGGCGCGATAGCGGTCGCGGCGGGGTCGTTGCTGGCGCTCTTCCTCTCGCCGCAGACCCGCCTGCTCGGAGCGCTGGACGCCTTGCTGCTGCTGGGTGCGCTGCTCACCGCGCTCGCCGCGTGGTTCCTGATGCAGGACGCGTTCACATTGGCCATGATTCTCGCCGCCGTGGGGCTGATCGTGGCTGTGGTCCTGCGCGACACGACGAGAGCCTCTTTGACGCGGATCGGGATCGTCCCGGTCGGCGCCGTGCTCCTGCTCGGCGGCACGGACGCATCGGCCGAGCAGCCCGCCTGGACATCGTTCCACGCCGACCTCGCCGCGAGCAAGTTCGCCGACGTCGAGAGCTTCACGCCCGAGACGATCGACCGCCTGGAGCGCGCCTGGGAATATCGCACGGGAGACGTGTCCGACGGCTCCGGCGCGCTGCCGTCGACGGTCTGGTCGGCGACGCCGGTCTACGCCAACGAGACGCTCTATCTCGGAACGCCGTTCTACCGCATCGTCGCGCTCGATCCCGCCACCGGCGCGGAGCGCTGGGCCTACGACAGCCGCTCGACGCTGGAAGCCCTGACGCAGCCGTCCCTGAAGAACCGCGGCGTGGCCTTTTGGGAGAGCGGGAGTGAGGGCTTCTGCGAGAAGCGCGTGTTCATCGGCACCATGGACGCCGAGCTCCACGCCGTCGACGCCGACGCCGGCACGCCTTGCGAGGATTTCGGCGAGGGCGGCGTTCTCGACGTGAACCAGTGGAACACCGTCAACGACAAGTTCCCGTTCTCGCTGCTCCAGCCGCCGGCCGTGGTCGGGGACACGCTGCTGCTCGGCTGGGCCGGCAAGGACTGGGAATACAGCGTCGCGCCTCCCGGCAACCTCCTCGCCGTCGACGCGCGCACGGGCGAGCTCCTCTGGGACACGTCGTTCGTGCCGCAGGAGATGATTCCGCGCACCGGCACCGCCAACATCTGGACGGCGATGTCCGCCGATCCCGAGCTCGGCCTCGTCTACGCTCCGGTCTCATCGCCGAGCCCGAACTATTGGGGCGGCGACCGAACCGATCCGATGCCGCTCGCCACGTCCGTGAGCGCCATCGACATCGAGACGGGCGAGATCGCGTGGAGCTTCCAGCACGTCCGCCACGACATCTGGGACTACGACACGCCCTCCGCGCCGACCCTCGTCGACATCGAGCGGGACGGGCAGACGATCCCCGCGCTCGTGCAAGCCACCAAGCAGGGCTTCCTGTTCGTGCTCGACCGGCGCACCGGCGAGCCGCTCTTCCCCGTCGAGGAGCGCGCGGTGCCCGCGAGCGACGCGCAGGGCGAGGTCGCCGCGCCGACGCAGCCCTTCGCAACCGTCCCCGCTCCCGTGAGCAACGCGCTCGAGATCCCCGAGGTCTGGGCGCTCGCCGACGCCATGTCGTTGGGTCAATGCTCGCGCGACCGCGAGCGCTACCGCTACGAGGGGCTCTTCACGCCGCCCTCCGAGCAGGGAACGCTGATGTATCCCGGCACCGCCGGGGCGACGAACTGGGGCGGTCTCGCCGTCGATCCGCAACGCGGCATCCTCTACGTCAACGCGATGCGCGTGGTGCAGCTGATCAAGCTGATCCCGCGCGAAGAATACGAGCGCATCGCGGGGGAGTCGGGCGCGGAGCAAGGCTATTATCCGCAGGAGGGGTCCCCCTACGGCTTCCTCCTCACCGACTGGAGCAACTGGGCCGGGATTCCCTGCTGGGAGCCCCCGTTCGGCACCTTCTCGGCCATCGACCTCGCGACGGGCGAGCTCTTGTACGAGGTCCCCTTCGGCATGGGGCAGTATTGGGGCTTCTACGGCCTGCGCGACTGGGGCACGCCGACCCTCGGCGGCCCGGTCGTGACCGCCGGCGGCGTCGTCTTCATCGGAGCCTCGATGGACGCGCGCGTGCGCGCGCTCGACGCCGCCACCGGCGAGGAGATCTGGTCGGACCGCGTGAACGCGCCCGCCGTGTCGATCCCGGCGGTGTTCACCCACGACGGCGTGGACTACGTCGTGTTCGCGGTCGGCGGCAATCCGATCCTGAAGGATCAGGTCGCGGATCAGGTCGTGGCCTATCGTCTGGGCGAGCGACGCTGACCCGGCCCGGCCGGGGGCCCGGCCCTTTCCTCCCCGCGTGCGCGGTCTATCTCGTATCGGAGACGCCCGCACCGCCGAGGAGCCGCCCGTGACGAGGACGATCGCCGCCGCCCTGCTCGCCGCCGCGCTGATGCTCGGAGCTCCGACCGCGCGTGCTCAGGATTCAGGCTCGGACGTCGCGTCCGTCGACCTCGAGCTCGTCTTCGCCGCCGACGGCTCGGGCTCGATCGACGACGACGAGCTCTACTTCCAGCGGCGGAGCTGGGGGGAGGCGCTCGCGAGCGCGGACGTGCTGTCGGCGATCGCGCAGGGCATGCTCGGCTCCATCGCCGTCGCCTACGTGGAATGGGGCGGGCCGTCTTCGCAGGTGCTCGTCGTCGACTGGCGGATCATCGACGGGCCCGAGAGCGCGCGCGCCTTCGCCGACGAGCTGATGGCGGCGCCGCGCGGCGCCTTCGGCTGGAACTCGATCTCGAACGCCATCGACTTCTCGGTGCGCCTCGTCGAGGAGAACGCCATCGAGGGCACGCGGCGCATCATCGACGTGACCGCCGACAGCGGCAATCGCGGCGGCCGTCCGCTCGCCGCCGCGCGCGCCGACGCGCTCGCCGCAGGTTTCACCATCAACGGGCTGGCGATCGCCCGACCCGGCGGGCGCCCGGGCCTTCCCGGCGGCATGACGCTCGAGGACTACTTCGCCCGCGAGCTGATCGGCGGGCCGGGCGCCTTCGTCGAGATCGCCGACGCGCGCCGCCCCTTCGAGGTCGCCGCGCGCCGCAAGCTCCTCACCGAGATCGCCGGCAGCCCGGAGGCCGCGCAAAGGTTCGCCGAGACGCGCCCGCGCGCGTTCGGACGATTCGAACCCCGAGCCATGTCCACCGATCGCCGAGACGAAGCCGCCATTGCGCAGTGATCTCTCGCGAATCTGCGCACCTTCGGCCGCAGAACGAGCCGCCGTCTTGACCATGATGCTCCAACCGGGCAAATACTGCCTCGATGATGCAACATTACAGAAGCCTATCGCTCGCTGTGGCGGCCTGCCTGACCCTCGTCGCGTGCGGCGAGCCGACCGAGACGGCGCAGTCGCCGCAAGCCGAGCCGCCGGTCGAGGAGCCGGCGCCCGCCCCCGAGCCCGTGATCGCGACCGAGCCGCCGGTCAGCCGCCAGCCGGACATCCCGCCGCCCAGCGCGCACATCGCCCTGAACCCGGGGCTCTATCGTGCCGACGAGGTCGAGCTGTCGCTGAGCGCATTGCGTTTCGAGCTCGCGATCCCCGGACGGGACATCGCCGCCGAAGGCGGCTACGAGGTGATCAACGGCGTCCTGGTCCTCTCCGCAACCGGAGGCGAGACGGGCGACGTCGCATTCCCGCTCGAATGCCAGCTCGTGCGGGCTGGACCTTCGATCGCTTTCGACGACGTCGAGGACGGTTCTTGCGGCGTGCTGGACGGCTTGCGCTTCCAGCGGGAGTCCCGGCCGGGCTGACGGTCTCGACCGGCATCCCCCCGACCGAGCTTTTCCGGCTGCGCGAGGCGATGCGCCCCGACGCCGGTGAACGCGTGTGCGATAGGTCGCGAGGACACGCGGACTTGCGCTGCCCGCGCCGCCTGGCATTTCCTGCATCGCGGCGGCGACGGGGGTCCCATTCCTCGATCTCGCCCCCGGTCGCGCACGACCGGGGGCGACGTGTCGCGCACGCTCAGTGGCGCTCGCCCTTGATCGCGTCCTTGGCTTCCCCGAAGCCCTTCTGAACCTTCCCTTCGGCCTGGTCGGCCTTGCCGCGGCGCTCCAGATCCTTGTTGCCGACGGCCTTGCCCGCGGTCTCCTTGGCGGAGCCGAGAACGTCCTTCGTCTTACCCTTCGTGCGGTCGTCGTCCATGTGGGCTTCTCCATGTTCCCGTGGACGGAGACAAGAGCTTCGGACGCACCGAGTTCCGGAGGCACCGATCGGGCACTCGGCGCCTTCGCTCGCGTCGACGCGAGACGGCCCCGGGGAGGGCTCCCGGGGCCGCGCCCGTGCTCGAAAGGGCCGTCCCCTCTCACATCCCGGTGAACGCCTTCACATACGGCTGGCCCTCGGCGTTCAGCGCCGGGCCGTCGACGTCGGTCGTGCCGTCGCCGAACCCGTACATGCCGTCGCCGTCGGTGTCGTAGTGGAGCATGGCGATGTAGTCCTCGCCGTCGACGAGGGGGTAGTCGGCGGTCACAATGACGCCCTCGGTCGTGCCGGCGGGCACCATGACGTGGCCGATCGAGGCGGGGACCACGACCTCGCCGTCGACGACGGCGTGCAGGACGAGGAAGCCGGGCTCGTCGATCTTCACCGACGGGAAGGTGACCATGGCGCCGTCGATCATCACGCCGTCGGCGTCGATGTTCAGGTGGTCGGCGGCCGCGGGGGCGGACACGCCGATCGTGGCGGCGGCGGCGGTGGCGAGGAGGAGGGTGCGGGTCTTCGTCATGCCTGTGTCTCCGTGGCTGTCGGGCGCTCTGGCGAGGCCCGGTGGCGCGCTCGCCGGCCGCAGGACGCGGGCGGCGAGATGGCGGCAGCTACGGAGGGGATCGGCGGAGAGTTTCGGCGGGCGGGAATTTTCTCGCGACTTTCTTCGCGCGGCCGTTCGCGCCGTGCGTCTGCGTCACTGCGGGATGAGGATGCCGGTATAGACCACCGGCCCCGTCGGCGCGCCGGTGGGGGAGCCGCCGGTCGGCTCGACGCTGACCGCCAGCGTCGCGCCCGGCGAGGCGCGGGCGACGGCCGGCTCGATGCGGAAGTCCGAGGCGTCGCGCACGAGGCCGAGCGAGCGCGGCGCGCCGCCGTCGGCCACGAGCCAGAGCTCGAGGTCGCGCTCGGGCGGCGCTTCCGCGGCCGGGGCGCGCACGCGCACCAGGCCCTGCGCGACGTCGACCTGCACGATCAGCGCCGGCAGCGCGCCGCCGCGATCGACGACGGCGACGTAGCGCTCCTCGGCGGGGGCGACCGGGGCTGTTGGAGACAGAACCCCCGGCGCGAGGATCGCGAGCGCCACGAGCGCCGCCGCCAGCGCCCCGAGCGCGCCCGACGCGACACGCCAGCCGCGCAGGGACCGGCGCAGCCGGCGCACCTCGTCGAGGGACACGACGGACGCCTCCACGGGGATCGCCGCAGGCGCGGGCGCCTCCGCGTCGAGCCGCGCCTCGATGCGGGCGAACAGGTCCGCCGGTGGCGCCACCGGCTCGATGGCCTCGGCGAGGGGCGCGAGGCGCTCGCGCCAGGCGGAGACGGCGCGGGCGAGCGCCGGCTCGCGGGCGAGCCGCGCCTCGAAGGCCGCGCGCTCCGGGCCGTCGAGCGTGCCGAGCGCGTATTCGCCGGCGAGCGCGTCGTCGTCGTCGCGGTCGAAGGGGGTGTCGGTCCCGGCGCTCATGACGAGAGGCATCCCCGAAGCGTGGCCAGCCCGCGGTGCAGCCAGGTCTTGATCGTATTGACGTTCATCCCCGCGCGCTCCGCCAGCTCCTCGCGCGACCAGCCTTCGCAATAGGCGAGCAGAATGCAATGGCGCTGCGCTTCCTCCAGCAGATCGAGGCAGCGGGTGAGCGCGTCGCGGTCGGCGAAGTTCGCCGCCGCGTCGAACGGATCGGGGATCGCGGCGAAGGGGTCTGCGCCGTCCTCGTCGGGGTCGAGCAGCACCTCGCGCCGCCCGCGGGCGACGTCGAGGGACTTGTTGCGGGCGATGGTGATCAGCCAGGTCATGGGTCGCGCCTTCTCCGCCGCGTAGGACGAGGCGCTGCGCCAGACGCTGAGATAGATCTCCTGCAGCACGTCCTCCGCGATCGCCCGATCCCGCAGGATACGGAGCGCGACGCCGAAGAGTTTCGCGCTGGTGCGCTCGTAGAGCCTCGCATAGGCCCGTCTGTCGCCCGCGGCGACGGCGGCGAGGAGCGCCTCGAGGGGCTCGTCCAGCTCCGGGGGATGACGCACGCGGCCCTCTGCTCCGACACCGATCACCGTAACCTAGCGCACGCGCGCCCGGAGGTCAGGGGGAGCGCCGCGTATTCGGGCCGGCATGCGCGTGCGAAAAAAATCGCCGCGGCCGAAACCTCGCGCCCCGGCGCTCCGTAGCTGCTCCCCGATCCCGACACGCGGGACGCATGAGCAATCGAGCAGGAGCCATTTCATGAAGAGCCCCCTCCGCACCCTCGCCGCCGCAGCCGCCCTCCTCGTTCTCGGCGCCGGCGCCGTCTCGGCCCAGGCCGTCAAGACCGTCGGCGGCGCGCCGATGCTGCCCTCGCGCACCATCGTCGAGAACGCGGTGAACTCCGCCGACCACACGACCCTCGTCGCCGCCGTCACGGCGGCCGGGCTCGTCGACACGCTCTCCGGGCGCGGGCCGTTCACGGTCTTCGCGCCGACGAATCGCGCCTTCGCGCGCCTGCCGGCCGGCACGGTCGACACGCTGCTCGAGCCCGCCAACAGGGGCCAGCTCACCGACGTGCTCACCTTCCACGTCGTGCCCGGGACGTACACCGCCGCCGAGCTGCTGGCGCTCGCCCAGCGCGGCGGCGGCCAGGCGGAGCTGCGCACGGTGGAAGGCGGCACGCTCGCCGTCCTGCTCGACCGCAACGGCAACGGCCCCTACATCGCCGACAACCAGGGCAACACGGCGCGCGTGCCGATCTCGGACGTGATGCAGTCGAACGGCGTCATCCACGTCATCGACACGGTGATGCTGCCGTGATGGGGGCGTAGCAGCGTCGGACGCGCGGGCTAGAAACGCGCGCTCAGCGGGCTGTCGCCGAGGGGCCAGGTCTCCTGGCGGATCGGCTCGCCGTCCTCGAACGCGACGTGGCTATGTCTCGCGTAAAACCGCAGTCGCGCCACGAGGTCGGCGAGCGTCTCGGCCTCGTCCGCCGAGACGAAGACGCGGGGCGCGCCGTCCCGCGCGACCCAGGCCCGCGCGTCGCCGACGCGGGCGGGGGCGTCTCCGGGCGCGAGGCGTGCGACGTCGTCGGTCAGGCCGATCACCAGCGTCGGCCCCGCGCCGAGCGCCGCCGTCGCGGCGAGGGCGCGATCGCTGCCGACGAGGCGGCGCGCCAGCGACTCGGCCTGCGCCGCCGGTACGCTCGCCGACGGCGCGACGAGGGCGATCTCGGAGGCCTGCAGCGCATCGCGCAAGCTCGGCGCGGTTTCGCCGTCCAGGAGCGCGCGCACCAGGCGGTAGTCCGGATCGACGTGGATCGCGGTCGGCGCGGCGGGCGTCGCGAGGCGGAAGGTCTGCGTCGCGCCCTCGAGGATCGCCTGCGTCTCGACCGGGCCCTCCTCGGTCTCGATCCGCACGGGCACGCTCAGCCGGTAGGCGGGCGCGTCCTGCGTCAGGGTGAGCGTCACGCCGCTGCCGTCCGCGAGCGGCCGGGCCGCCGCGAGCGCGATCCGCGGCTCGCCGGCGCGCTCGAGCCACTGCGCGAAGAACCAGCCGAGATCGCGGCCGGACGCCTCGTCGAAGGCGGCGCGCACGTCCGCCCAGGATGCTCGTTCGAGGCGGTGCGCGTCGTAGAGCGCCCGCAGGCCCGTCGCGAAGGCCTCGGAGCCGAGCTCCTCCTCCAGCATCCGGAAGACCAGCGCGAGCTTGCCGTAGCCCACCGCCTGCCCGCGGCCGCCGTGGGCGCTCGTGCGGAAGGCGAGGATCGGCTCGCGCGCGTCCTCCGAGAGGGCGGCGAGGTTGGAAAGCCATTCGAGGCGCATCGCCCGGGCCGCCTCGGGGCTCTCCTCGGCGGCGAGCACGTAGTCGGCCTGGTAGGTGGTCAGCCCCTCGGCCCAGTTGCCCGCGCCGTAATCGACGCCCACCGCGTTGCCCCACCAGGTGTGCAGGATCTCGTGGGCGAGCGAGCGCCCGCGCATGTAGGGGTGCTCCAGGATGCTCTGCGCCACGTAGGTCAGCCGCGGGAAGCCGAGCCCGACGGGGATGGGGGCGGCGACGACGGAGAAGCCGTCGTAAGGGTAGGGGCCGATCTCCTCGGCGTAGCGCGCGATGTAGCCCTGCGTGGCATCGAGATAAGCCTCGGCGAAAGCGCGGCTCTCTTCCGGAAAGTAGGTGCGCAGCCGCAGGTCGCCCACGCTGCGCTCGTCGACGTGGTAGGGGCCGACCAGGACGACGGGCGCCTCGTCGTGGGGCTGGAAGCGGAAGGTGGCGCGGGCCGTGCCGTCGGCGGCGTCCTCCTCCTCCGAGACGAGCGCGCCGGTGGCGACGGCGCGCCAGGGCAAGGGCGTCTCGACGGTGAGCGTGTAGGCGTCCGCGCCCGTCGCCGAGCGCGGAACCCAGGCGCGGGGATCGAGCAGGAAGACGCCATCAAGGCTCGCCCCGGCGGCCTCGGGCGCGCCGGTCGACGGCGGGACGACGCCGTGCGCGCTGATCGTGACGGCTTCGCCCGCGTCGGGCAGGCGGAAGGCGGTGGCCGCGCCGACGGCCTCGGCGGTGAGGGCCGTGTTCCCGACCCGCGCCGCGACGGCGTCGATCCACTCCGCGCCGTCGAGAACGATCGCCGCGCCGGCGCCGGTGACCGTGTCGCGCATGGCGAGCGCGCCCGTTCGCGGGTCGAGCCGCAGGAGCACGGCGTGCTCGGCCGCATCCGGCTCGGCGGCGGCGGGGGAGAGCCCGGCGCCCGCGAGCCAGATCGCGAGCCCCGCGGCGAGCGCGCGCGCCGCGCGAGGCGTCGTTCGTGTCGAGCGCATCCATGCCTCCTCTCGCGCGTCGCGGGGGAAGCGATGCGCATGAGGCCGGCATATAGGGGAGGCGCGCGGTGCGTGCAGGGCCGCTCAGAAATGCTCCCGCCGGATCACCTGCACGTCCGAGATCGTCACGACCCCGATCTGGCGCGAGAGCAGCCTGTAGACCGGCTCCAGCACGTCGGGGACGCGGCTCTCGTCCAGCACGCAGATGACGAGCACCATCTGGCCCGCGTCGGAGACGAGGCCGGCGCCGCGCCAGGGGCCCTCGCGCCCGCGGCCCGCGAGCGCCGGGACCACCGTGTAGCCGGTCACCGCCAGGCGATCGAGCAGGTCGAGGAGGCGCTTCATGATGGGCGCCTCGACGATGATGTCGAGGCGCTTCTTGGCGTGGGTCTCGAGCCGGGGCTTCGCGTCGGGCGCGGGCACCGGCTTCGTCTCGTCCGTCATGGCAGCGCCTCCGCGATCGCGATGTAGAGCGGGATGCCGAGCGTCAGGTTGAAGGGGAAGGTGACGCCCAGCGACAGGGTTAGGTAGATCGCCGGGCGCGCCTCGGGCAGCGCGAGGCGCATCGCCGCCGGAACCGCGATGTAGGAGGCCGACGCCGAGAGCGTGATGAGCAGCGCCGTCCCGCCGGCGGAGAGCCCCAGCGGCAGCGAGACCAGCGCCGCCAGCGCCGCGCCGACCAGCGGCATGTAGAGCCCGAAGGCGAGGACCGGCCCCTTCAGCTCGCGCCAGCCCGAGCGCAGGCCGCGCCCGGCGACGAGGCCCATGTCGAGCAGGAACAGGCACAGCACGCCCTGGAAGGGCGCCACCAGGAAGGGCGAGACGATCTCGAGCCCGCGATCCCCCGTGATCCAGCCGATCACGAAGGCGCCGGCGAGGAGCACGATCGAGCCGTTGAGCAGGATCTCGCGGATCAGCGCGCCCGGCGGCTCGTCGCCCTCGGCCGGCGTCCGGCCCGCCGCCTTGCGCGCGCCCTGCGCCAGCCACAGCGCGGTGAGGATGGCGGGCGCCTCCATCACGGCCGCCACCGCGACGAGGTAGCCCTCCGCGACGAGGCCCGACAGGCGCACCGATTCGGAGGCGGCGACGAAGGTGACGATGGAGATCGAGCCGTAATGCGCCGCGACTGCGGCCGCATCGATCTTCGGCAGCTTCGTCGTGCGCTGGAGGAGCTGGAAGGCGATCCACGGGATCGAGAAGCTCAGGAGCGCGCCCACCACCACCGTGGCGATCAGGCGGGCGTCGATGCCGTGCCCGGCGACGCTGGCGCCGCCCTTGAAGCCGATCGACATCATCAGGTAGAGCGCCAGGCCCTTGGCCACGGCCTCGGGGATCGCGAGGTCGGATCGCGCCAGGGCGGCCGCGAGGCCGAGCGCGAAGAACAGCACGATCGGCGAGGTGAGGTTGGCGACGATCAGCGAGAGCACGCGGGACGGACCTCCGTTGGGCCCGTCCTCTTAGCGCGCGTCGACGCCCGGGCATAGCCCGAGCGCCTCGGCGTTTCGGCCTATTCCGCCGCGATCACCGCGGGCGCGCCCGCGCGCATGCGGTCGATCTCGCGGAACTGCCCGCGCACCACGTCGGCCCAATGGGCGAGGTCGTAGGTGGCGACCTCCTTGGCCATCGCCGCCATCGCCGCCGCCGCCTCGTCCGCCGGGGTGGCGAGCGCGGTGTCGAGCGCGTTGTCGAGCGATCGGTTGGAGTAGGGGTTCGTCAGCAGCGCCTGCGGCAGCTCGACGGCGCAGCCGGCGAATTCCGACAGGATCAGCACGCCCGGACGCCCGGCTTTCGACGCGACGAACTCCTTCGCCACGAGGTTGAGCCCGTCGCGGAGCGGCGCGGTGAGGCACACGTCCGCGATGGCGTAGTAGGCGACGAGCTTGTCGAACGGGATCGCCGCGCCGAACAGCACCACCGGCGTCCAGTCGAGCGTCGAGTAGCGCCCGTTGATGCGCCCGACGATCCCCTCGATCTCGCGCTGGGTCTGCTCGTAGACGGTCATCTGCGCCGCCGCCCGCACGGAGGTGGCGAGCATCTTGACCGTGCCGCGCAGCTCGGGCCGGCGCTCGAGCAGGCGCTCGAAGGCGCACAGGCTCTCGACCATGCCCTTGGTGTAGTCCGTCCGGCCGACCGTCATGATCAGGCGCCGGCCGTCGAGCTCGGAGAGCAGCTGCTGCTGCAGAGCTTCGTTCTCGTCGGTCGCCAGGACCGTGTCGACGAGCGGCGCGTTGCAGCCCACCGGTGCGACGCCCAGCAGCACGTCGCGACCTTCCCAGCTCACGTGCGCCGGCACGTCGGGCTCGGAGAGCGCCATGCCGGGGGTGGCGAGAACCGGATCGACCGGAACCGACGGACCCATCGTCGCGCCGAGCAGCGTGCGGGCCACCTCGGCGAAGTTGCGCGCGTAGCGCGGCAGGTGGAAGCCGACGAGGTCGCAGTCGAGCAGGCTCTGCGCGATCTCGCGCCGCCAGGGCAGGACGTTGAACACGTCCGGCCCGGGGAATGGCGTATGGTGGAAGAAGGCGATCTTCACCTCGGGCTTGATGCGCCGCAGGTAGAGCGGCACGAGCCAGAGATTGTAGTCGTGAATCCACACGAGACCGTCGTCGGCGACCTCCTCGGCCGCGGCCTGCGCGAAGGCGCGGTTCACCTCGCGGAACGTCTCCCAGTCCACATTGTCGTAGCGGTAGCGATCCGGGAACGAGTGCAGGATCGGCCACAGCGCCTCCTTGGAGGTGACGTGGTAGAAGCTCTCCACCTGCTCCGCCGTCAGCGGCAGCCGCGACACGGAATAGTCGCCGTAGGGGTCCTCGACGGTGACCACGCGCTCGAAGTCGACGCCCTTATCGGGGTCGAAGGTCTTCCACGCGACCCAGGCGCCCGCGTCGTCGCCCAGCGTGTTGAAGAAGCTCTTGAGCGTGGGCACGATCCCGTTGGGGCTCTGGTTCGTGCGGTAGTGGATCTTGCCGTCGACCGTCACCTCTTCGAGAGGCTGGCGATGGTAGACGATGACCAGAGGCGATCCGCTCATACGTTTTCTCCCGTCAGCTCGAAATGGCGCAGCGCGTCGGCGATGCCGGCCGCGCCCGGATGGGGCGAGTGGTACACGGTGGGCACGCCGCCGATCGCGCGCACGAGCGGCTCCTCGGAATTGCCCACCGCCACGGCGTTGAAGCCCGACGCCAGCATCGCGAGGTCGTTCATCGTGTCGCCGGCGGCGAGCACGCAGGCCGGGTCGAGGCCCAACGTCTGCACCAGCCGCGCGAGGGTGGTGCCCTTGTTGATCCCCTTGGGGAGCACGTCGAAGAAGCGGCCCGCCGAGACGATGCAGTCGAAGCCCGCGGCCTCGACCTTGGCGACGCTGGCGGGCGTGAGCAGCGCCGGGTCGTAGTCGTAGCTGACCCGGTAGCGGAAGGGCGTGTTCTGGATCGCGAGGCCGGGCTCGTCGGCCAGCATGGCCCGCACCCGCGCGCCGGAATCGCCCCAGGCGTGCTTGATCGGCGCCTCGAAATCCTCCCAGGGCCGCAGCGAGACGCCGTCGAACACCGAGGTGCCGATGTCGCCGATGATGTAGTGCGGCCGCGGCATGCCCGGGGTCTGGATCAGCTCGGCGATGAAGTCGATGTCGCGGCCGGTGACGAAGACCAGCATCGCGTCCTCGCGGGCCGAGAGGCTCGCGTAGAGGTCCGCGCGCTGCTCGTCGGAGCCGCCGAGGAAGGTGCCGTCGAGATCCGTCGCGAGAACCAGCGACGGGGCAGGGGAGGTCGGGGCGTTCATGCGGAGAGGCGCTCCTCTTCTTCATCGATTCGGGCGGGATGGGGCGTCGTCCAGTCGTCCTGGGCGCCCACCGCCTCGGGGTGGAGATCGGCGAGCATCAGCGCCTTCATGGAGGGCGCGACGGGCGCGCCGTCGAGGATGGCGAGCACGGTCTCGCAGACCGGCATCGGAACCTCGAGCCTGCGCGCGAGCGCGACGACCGAGGCCGCGTTCTCCGCGCCCTCGACCACGGGCCCATCGGCGCGGCGCACCGCCTCCTCGCCGGCGCCGAGCGCCTTGCCGAAGCTGAAGTTGCGCGACTGGGTGGAGGAGCAGGTCAGCATCAGGTCGCCCGCGCCGGCGAGGCCCGCCAGCGTCTCGAGCCGGGCGCCGATGGCGAGGCCGAGCGCCGTGATCTCGGTGAGGCCGCGGGTGATGATCATCGCCCGCGCGTTCGAGCCGAGCCCCAGCCCGGTCGCGATGCCGCAGGCGATGGCGATGACGTTCTTCGCCGCGCCGCCGATCTCGACGCCGCGCACGTCGTCCGACAGGTAGGGCCGGAACGATTCGCTCGCGAGCGACACCGCCACCCGCGCCGCCAGATGCCCGTCGTGGAAGCCGTCCTCGGCGGCGGCGACGGTGACGCCGGTGGCCATGTCGGCGGCGACCTCGGCCGCGAAGGTCGGGCCCGACAGCACCGCCATCTCGCGCTCCGGCATCACCTGCGCGATCACCTCGCCCATCAGGAGGCCGGTGTCGCGCTCGATGCCCTTGGAGCAGATCACCACGGGCGCGCCCGGTGCGAGCACGGGCTCGACCTGCCGCGCCACCGAGCGCAGATGCTGCGAGGGCGAGACCAGGATCGCGAGGTCCGCTCCCGCGAGCGCCTCCGCCATGTCGTTGGTGACGAGGATGTCCTCCGGCAGCTCGACCGTGTCGAGGAACGGATTGCGGCGCGTCGCGCGGACCGCGTCGACCACGTGCTCCTCGCGCGCCCACAGGCGCACTGTCCGGCCGGCGCGCCAGGCGACGAGCGCCAGCGCCGTGCCCCAGGAGCCGCCGCCGACGACGGCGATGGTGTCGAAGACTTCAGGCCTCGCCTCGTCGCGTGGGCGTACGGTTGCGCCGTTGGTGGTCAATGGTGACCCTCCGAAAATGAGCGCGCGCGAATTTCGCGGCCGCCTCGTAGAAGAGGCATGCCTATCGCGCTGCGCTTCGCTCATGATGACGGTCTAGTTAGAGCATCGCAGCGCAAAAGGCAAATCCACCCGAGCGTGGCAGTGGAAAGATGCCACGCGCAGGGCCGGGTCGAATGCGCGGAGATGTTTCGATCGTCTATCGAGCACCCTTGTTTTTCAAAGAATTACGCTGGTAGAAACAGGGATTGCGCAAATGGCTGTTCGGTTGCTCAAATGTGCGGCAGTGCAGCATGGAGAATCGCGTCGGGAGCCTGCTCCCCGGCGCAACCGCGGGCGGCTGGCGTTCGACGGAATCGGGCTGCGGCGCCAGTGCGCCGCGCAGCGGGCGCCGCGCTCTTGGCGTCTCCCCGCAAGTTCCGCTATGACGGGTGCATGGAGCTCATCACCGATACCGACGGCCTCGCCGCCGCCTGCGCCCGACTAGCGCTGCATCCGTTCGTCACCGTCGACACGGAGTTCATGCGCGAGACGACCTACTATCCCAAGCTCTGCCTCATCCAGATGGCGAGCACGGAGGAGGCCGTCCTCGTCGATCCGCTGGCGCCGGGGCTCGATCTCGCGCCGTTCGTGGCGCTGATGGCGAACCCGGACGTGACGAAGGTCTTCCACTCCGCCCGGCAGGATCTCGAGATCGTCTGGATCCTGGGCCGGCTCATCCCCGCGCCGCTGTTCGACACGCAGGTCGCGGCGATGGTGTGCGGCTACGGCGATTCGGTGTCCTACGAGCAACTCGCCAACGATCTCGCCAAGGCGCGCATCGACAAGTCCTCGCGCTTCACCGACTGGTCGCGCCGGCCGCTCTCCGACGCGCAGCTGTCCTATGCGCTGTCGGACGTGACGCACCTGATCGCGGTCTACGAGGCGCTGGAGGCGAAGCTGGCCGAGACCGGGCGGCGCTCTTGGCTCGAGGAGGAGATGGCGATCCTCACCTCGCCGGAGACCTACGCGGCCGAGCCGGAGAACGCCCATCGCCGGCTGGCGGGGCGGGTGCGCAAGGCGCGCGAGATGGGCGTGCTGATCGAGGTCGCCGCCTGGCGCGAGCGCGAAGCGCAGACGCGCGACGTGCCCCGCCAGCGCGTGATGAAGGACGACGCCGTCGTCGAGCTCGCGATCTCGCAGCCGCGCGACGCCGCCGCGTTGGGCCGGCTGAGGGCGCTGCCCAACGGCTTCGAGCGCTCACGGGCCGCCGAGGCCGTCCTCGCCGCGGTCGAGCGCGGGCTCGCCCGCGACGCGTCGGACATCGTCATGCCCGAGCGTCGCGGCGGGCGCGGCCAGACCGGCTCGACCGTCGATCTCTTGAAGGTGCTGCTCAAGGCGATCTGCGAGGAGGAGGGCGTCGCTCCCAAGATCGTCGCCACCGTCGACGACCTCGAGGCCATCGCCGAGAGCGACGCGGCCGACGTCCCCGCGCTGCACGGCTGGCGCCGGGAGCTGTTCGGCGAGAAGGCGCTCGCGCTCAAGGACGGGCGCCTGCTGCTGGGGCTGCGCGAAGGGCGTGTCGTGCTGGAGCGGGCCGCGGAAGGTTGAAGCCCCGCCCGTCCGGGCTACGCCTCGTCGACGAGCCGACGCAGCAGAACCGCGAGTCCCTCCATGTCCGCCGGCTTGGCGACATAGGGCGCCGCCCGCAGCGCGTCGGGAAGGACGTCGCGGGTCTGGCCCGTGAAGGTCGCGAACGGCACGCCGGACGAAGCGAGAGCCGCCGCGATGCGATCCGTGCGCGCGCCGGTGAGCAGCACGTCGAGAATGGCGACGTGCGGGCGGAACGTCGTCAGCGCGACGAGCGCCTCGGCCTCGGTCCGGCACGGACCGATGACGACGAAGCCCCGCTCCTGCAGGCTCTCCTGCAGATCCATGCCGATCAGCGGCTCGTCCTCGATGACGAGCACGACGGTGCGGGTCAAGCCGCTCTCCTTCGTCCGTTGTGTTGCGCTTTCCTAGGGGCGCATCGACCCGCCCGTCTTCGCACTAGTGCACACAAGGGTCGAACCGCCACGCTCGCCGGGCGTTGTTTCGCTCGAAACCCGAAGGAACGGCCAGACCCATGCGACCCAACCGCAGCGAACCCCTGTTCACGAACGGCAACAACCTCCTGCGCGCCCTGCGCGCGGACGACCTCGCCCTGCTCGAGCCGATCTGCTCGGGCTGGGACGGCAGCGCCGGCGAGGTGCTCTACGAGCCCGGCGACGGCGTCGACCACGTCTTCTTCCCCTGCGGCCCGAGCGTCGTCTCCTTCCAGGTCCTGCTGCGGGACGGCGCGGCGATCGAGACCGCGCTCGTGGGGCGCGAGGGCGCCGTCGGCGGTGTCGTCAGCCGCGGACGCCTCCCGGCCTACGTCCGGGCCGTCGTGCAGTTCCCGGGCCGCTTCCTGCGGGTCGAGACCGCACGGCTCGAGGAGGCGAAGGCCCGCTCGAAGCCGCTCGCCGACCTGTTCTCGCGCTACGCCGACTGCCTCCTGGCCCAGGTCTTCCAGAGCACGGCCTGCAACGCGGCACATACGATCGAGCAGCGCACCGCGCGCTGGCTGCTCGCCACGATCGACCGCACGGGCGATCACATCGTTCCGCTCACGCAGGAGCAGCTCGCCGGGCTGCTCGGGGTGGGACGCAGCTATGCGAGCCGCGTCGTCCAGACCCTGAAGCGCCGCGGCGTGCTCCAGACGCGCCGCGGATGCCTCGAGATCCTCGACTTCGGGGCGCTCTGCGCCGTCAGCTGCGATTGCCAGAACGCGATCCGCGATCACTTCGACGCCGTCCTCGCCGACGTCTACCCGGTCGAGCACGACCTCTCCGACTGCCGCGACGACGACGACCGGCCGGCGCCCCCCCGGCCGGTGGTCGCAAATGCCGAAATGGCCGAAACGCTCCGCAAACCATTCCCGGCCAGACCCGCTTAACCTGAACACGCGTTCAGATCTCGCGATTAACCGCTCGCCAAGCCGCCTCCCGCACCGTGCTCGTACGAAACACGACACCGGTCGCACGAAGAAAGACCGGGGAGGCGTCGACCATGATCCAGGAAAAGCTTCGTGAATTCGCCGACGCGGTCTGCGAAACCCGCGAGATGACCAGAGCCGACGTGAAGCGACTGACCGACCTGACGCTCGAGACGGGCCTCGCCACCCGCGAGGAGGCGGACGTCCTCATCGCGCTCGACCGCGCCGTCAAGCGGGCCGACGAGTCGGCGGAGGAGGCGTGGGGCGAGCTGTTCACGACGCTGCTCGTCGACTTCGCCGTCTGGGGCGCGCGCCCCACGGGCTACGTCGACGCCAAGACCGCACGCTGGTTGGTCACCGCCGTGAACGCCTGCGGCGGTCCCTCCGAGAACGCCCGGCGTGCCGTCGCGCAGATGGTGCGCGAGGCGCAGCGGGTCGACGAGGCGCTCCTCGTCTTCGTCATGCGCCGCGGCGTGATGCGCCTGCGCGACGTGGTCGACGCCGAGCCGGACGGGGAGGTCGCCGGGGGCACCCGGGGAAAGCCCGAGGTCCACGCGGCGTGAGGCGCGCCTAGATGGCGCGCCTAGATCGAAAGAGGCGTGGACGACACGGGTGAAGGCTCGCTAAAGCTGGGGCGTCTCAGATACGCGCAAGCCGAGGGCCCGCTCGTCCATGTTCGACAAGATCCTGATCGCCAATCGCGGCGAAATCGCCTGCCGCGTCATCAAGACCGCGCGCCGGATGGGCATCGCGACGGTCGCGGTCTACTCCGACGCCGACCGGGACGCGGTGCATGTCGAGATGGCGGACGAGGCGGTGCACATCGGGCCCGCAGCCGCCTCCGAGAGCTACCTCGTCATCGACAAGATCGTCGAGGCCTGCAGGCGCACCGGCGCGCAGGCGGTGCATCCGGGCTACGGCTTCCTGTCCGAGCGCGAGGCTTTTCCCAAGGCGCTGGCGGCGGCCGGAATCGTCTTCATCGGGCCAAACCCCCACGCCATCGCCGCGATGGGCGACAAGATCGAATCGAAGAAGGCGGCCGCCGCCGCGCAGGTGTCGACCGTGCCGGGCTTCCTCGGCGTGATCGAGAGCCCCGAGCACGCGGTCGCCATCGCCAGGGAAATCGGCTTTCCGGTCATGCTCAAGGCCTCCGCCGGCGGCGGCGGCAAGGGCATGCGCATCGCCCATTCCGAGGGCGAGGTCGCCGAGGGTTTCGCCCGGGCGAAATCGGAGGCGGCGTCGTCCTTCGGCGACGACCGGGTCTTCGTCGAGAAGTTCATCACCCAGCCGCGCCACATCGAGATCCAGGTGCTCGGCGACAAGCACGGCAACTGCATCTGGGTCTCCGAGCGCGAATGCTCGATCCAGCGCCGCAACCAGAAGGTCGTCGAGGAGGCGCCCTCGCCGCTGCTCGATCCCGAGACCCGCCGCGCCATGGGCGAGCAGGCGGTCGCGCTGGCGAAGGCGGTCGGCTACGATTCGGCGGGCACGGTGGAGTTCGTCGCGGGGCAGGACAAGGCGTTCTACTTCCTCGAGATGAACACCCGCCTCCAGGTCGAGCATCCGGTCACCGAGATGATCACCGGCATCGACCTCGTCGAGGAGATGATCCGCGTCGCGGCGGGCGAAAAGCTGCGCTTCGCCCAGGACGACGTCCAGCTGAAGGGCTGGTCGATCGAGAGCCGCATCTACGCCGAGGACCCGACCCGCAACTTCCTGCCCTCGACCGGTCGCCTGACCACCTACCGCCCGCCGGCCGAGGGCACCGTCGACGGGATCTCCGTGCGCAACGACACCGGCGTCGAGGAGGGGGGCGAGATCTCGATCTACTACGACCCGATGATCGCAAAGCTCGTCACCCACGCCCCCACCCGCGAGGCGGCGATCGACGCCCAGGCGCGCGCGCTCGACGCCTTCGCCATCGACGGCATCCGCCACAACATCCCCTTCCTCACCGCCATCATGCAGAACCCGCGCTGGCGCGAGGGGGCGCTGTCCACCGCCTTCATCGACGAGGAATTCCCCGAGGGCTTCAAGGCGCCCGCGCCCGAGGGCCCGATCGCCACCCGGATCGCGGCGGTGGCGGCGTGGATCGACTATCTCGAGGCCAAGCGCAAGCGCAGCCTCACGGGCCAGCTTCTCGGGCGCGAGCTCGCCGTCTCCCGCGAGCGGGTCGTGCTCCTCGACAAGGCGCGTTTCGACGTGACGCTGGAGGAGGAGGGCGAGGTCGTCTCCGTCGGCTTCCAGGGTGGCGACGCCTATCCCGTCGTCTCGGCCTGGCGGCCGGGCGAGCCCGTCTGGTCGGGCCTCGTCGGCGGGGTGCCGATCGCGGTCCAGGTGCGCTCGATCCTCAACGGGCATGTGCTGCAGCACCAGGGCGCGTCCGCGCAGGCCAAGGTCTACACGGCCGCCGAGGCGTGCTACGTCGAGCTGATGCCGGAGAAGAAGGCGGCCGACACCTCGAAGCAGCTGCTCTGTCCGATGCCCGGCCTCGTCAAGGCGCTCAGCGCCGCGGTGGGCCAGGAGGTCAAGGCCGGCGAGCCGCTCGCCGTCGTCGAGGCGATGAAGATGGAGAACGTGCTGCGCGCCGAGCGCGACGGCACGATCAAGGCCATCCACGCCAAGGAAGGCGACAGCCTCGCGGTCGACGCGGTCATCCTCGAGTTCGCCTGAGGCGATCCGCGCGATGCCGCTCTACTTCGCCTACGGCGCCAACATGGACCATGCGCAGATGGCCGTGCGCTGCCCGGCGTCGAAGCCGCTCGGAACCGCGCGGCTGATGCGCCATCGCCTCGTCATCATGCGCGAGGGCTGGGCCTCGGTGGCGCGGGCGCCGCAGGGGGCGGTCTGGGGCGTGCTGTGGGACCTCGCGCTGCGCGACGTCGCCGCGCTCGACCGGTTCGAGAGCCTCCACACCGGGCTCTATTCCAAGGTCGTGCAGCCGGTGGTCACGCAGACCGGCTCGCGCCGCGCGATCCTCTACGTCGGCCGCGCCTCGGAGGGGGGGACGCCGCAGCCGGGCTACCTCGAGGGCGTCGTCGCCGCCGCCGAGGCGGCCGGCCTGCCGCCGGCGTATTGCGCGAGCCTGCGGGCGCTCCACCCCGACGCGGCGCGCGGCCGGGCCGGCCGATGAGCCGACGCGGACCGCGTTCCCTGGTGCACAACGTGTAGATAGAATCGGCTGCGGCCTTTCCTCTGCGCGTCGCTTGGCGCATGATGAGGGAAAATACGGTGCTTGGGGCAGAGTGAGCGAGCGGCAGACCATGGACCTTTATCCGCCGACCTTCATCGCGGTCGCGCCCAACGGCGGGAGGCGCTCCAAGGCCGACCATCCGGGGCTGCCGATCTCCTTGCAGGAATGCGTCGCGGCGGCCAAGGCGGCCCAGGCCGCCGGCGCGGCGATGATCCACCTCCACGTGCGCGACGCGCAGGGCCGGCACAGCCTCGACCACGGCCGCTACCGCGAGGCCATCGCCGCGGTGCGCGAGGCGGTGGGGCCGCGCATGGTCATCCAGATCACGACCGAATCGATCGGCATGTACGCCTCCGACGAGCAGGTCTCCGTGGTCAAGAGCGTCAAGCCGGAGGCGGTCTCGATCGCGCTGCGCGAGATCGCGCCGTTGGAGAGCGACGCCAAGCGCCTCTCGGACCTCCTCGCCTTCTGCCAGGACGAGCGCATCGCCCCGCAGATCATCGCCTTCGACCGCACGGACGCCGACCGGCTCGCACGCTGGGTGCAGGCCCGCGTCATCGACGGGCGCACGACCTCCGTGCTCTTCGTCGGCGGGCGCTACACCACGCCGCCCACGTTGGCGACGCCCACCGAGCTGGTGCCGATGATCGAGAGCTGCGGCGATCTCTTCCGCGACTTCATGGTCTGCGCCTTCGGCCCGCGCGAGGCGGGGTGCGGCGTTCTCGCCGGGCTCCTGGGCGGCCACGTCCGCTGCGGCTTCGAGAACAACTTCGCGCTGCCGGACGGGCGCGTCGCCGAGGACAACGGCGCCATCGTGGCGGCACAGGCGAAGGCGCTCACCTGCGCGGGGCTGCGCATCGGGGATGCGATCGCGTTGCGCTCGCTCTGGGGTATCGAAGGCCGCTGACGTAGAGTAACGCGACAGCGGCGCGCGGGGACGCGCCGAGCGGGTGGAGGTGACGGCGTGGCGCCCCGGGCGGATTGGCGGGACGTGATCGGGGGGCTCGCGTTCGCGGGCGTGGGCCTGGCTTTCGCGGCGGGGGCGCTGGAGCTGCCGCTCGGCGAGGCGCGCCGGATGGGGCCCGGTTACCTGCCGCTCGTCGTCTCGCTCGTGGCGATCGCGGTGGGCCTCCTCATCGCGGCGCCCGCCCTGCGCCGGCCCGGCGCGCCGTTGCCGCCGATCGAGTGGCGTCCCTTCCTCGCCGTGATCGGCGCCATGGGCGCCTTCGGGCTCGCCATGGCTTTCCTCGGGCTGCTCCCTGCCGTCGCCGCCGCGGTGCTGGTGAGCGCGCTGGGCGACGCCCGCTCGCGTCCGCTGCCGGCGCTGGCGCTGGCCGCCTTCCTCGCCGGGGTTTCGTGGGTCGTCTTCGTCGTCGCGCTGCGACTCCCCATCGTGCTCTGGCGGAGCCCGTTCTGAGATGGATCTCCTCGCGAACCTCGCGCTCGGCTTCGCCACCGCGCTCTCCCCGACGAACCTGTTCTACTGCTTCGTCGGCGTGTTCCTGGGCACCTTCATCGGCGTGCTGCCCGGAATCGGCGCGCTCGCCGCCGTCTCGATGCTTCTGCCTGTGACCTTCTACCTCGAGCCGACGACCGCGCTCGTGATGCTGGCCGGCGTCTACTACGGCGCGGAGTACGGCGGCTCGATCGCGTCGATCCTGCTCAACCTGCCCGGCACGCCGTCCGCCGCCGTCACCTGCCTCGACGGCTACCCGCTGGCGAGGCAGGGGAGGGCGGGCGTCGCCCTGTTCATGACGACGATCGCCTCCTTCGTCGGCGGCACGATCGGGATCGTGGTGCTCACCTTCTTCGCCCCGGTCCTGGCGCGCTTCGCGCTCGAATTCGGCCCGGCGGAATACGTGGCCGTGATGACGCTCGGGCTCATCGCCGCCTCCGCGGTAGGGCAGGGCGCACCGATCAAGGGCATCGCCATGGTCGTGCTCGGCCTGCTGCTCGGCTTCGTGGGCACCGACATCAATTCCGGATATGCCCGCTACACGCTGGGCATCCCCGACCTGCGCGACGGCATCAGCCTGATCGCGCTCGCCATGGGCCTGTTCGGCCTCTCCGAGGTGATCGCCTCGATCCGGGCCGCGGGCGGCTCGATGACGGCGAAGCGGATCGCCTTCCGCTCGATGCTGCCGACGCGCGCGGAAGCCCGCGCCTCGGTCGCGCCGACCGCGCGGGGCACGCTGATCGGCTCGATCTTCGGCACCCTTCCGGGCACCGGCCAGACCATCGCCGCCTTCATCGCCTACGCGCTGGAGAAGCGCGTCGGGCGCGATCCAGCGCGCTTCGGCAAGGGCGCGATCGAGGGGATCATGGCGCCCGAGAGCGCCAACAACGCCGCCGCGCAGACCGCCTTCATCCCAACGCTGACGATGGGCATCCCCGGCTCGGCGACCATGGCCCTGATGCTCGGCGCCCTGATGATCCACGGCATCCAGCCCGGCCCGCAGCTGATGACGACCCACCCGGACATGTTCTGGGGCCTCGTCGCCAGCTTCTGGATCGGCAACGTGCTGCTGCTCGTGCTCAACATACCGCTGATCGGCATCTGGGTGCGGCTCCTGCGCATCCCCTACCAGCTGCTCTATCCGGCGATCGTGGTGCTGATCTGCGTGGGCGTCTACTCGATCTCGAACAACGTCTTCGACGTCGCCCTCGCGCTGGTCTTCGGGGTGATCGGCTACGGCCTTCGCCTCGTCGGCTTCGAGCCGGCGCCGCTGCTCATCGGCTTCATCCTGGGCCCGACCTTCGAGGAGAACCTGCGCCGGGCGCTGCTGCTGTCGCGGGGGGATTTCACCGCCCTCGTCGCGACCCCGATCGCGGCGGGCCTTTTCGCCGCGGCGGCGCTGCTGCTGGCGTGGGCGCTGTGGACGAGCCTGCGCCCGCGCCGTGCGGCCGCGCCGGCGTCGGCGGAGTAGTCCACGCACTCTTTCGGAAACGCCCGCTTCTCAGGCGGGTATTTACCGGCTAATCCATGTGAATGAAGACGATCGTCGCCGGCGACTCCCGGGCTCTTCGAGCCCCAATCCTGGTGCTCTGGCTCATCCTGCTGACGGCGACGCTCGCGCCGATGGCGTTGATCGGCGCGATCGCCTGGCAATCGCGTCAGAGCGCGCTCGACGGGGCGGCGCAGACCGCGACTCGCACGGCGCTGACGCTGCACGAGCACGCGAGGAACGTCTTCGATACGTTCGTCCTCGTCATGGACCGGATCGACGTCGCGGTCGGAGCGCGCAGCTGGGACGAGATCGCGCAGGACGAGGGGCTGCAGGCGCTCCTCTCCGACCTCGCCGGGAAGCGCGCGCAGATCGGCTCGATCTGGCTCGTGGACGCGGACGGGCGGGCGCGGCTGAGCAGCACGATGTTTCCGCAGCCGGACATCGATCTGTCGGACCGCGACTACTTTCGCCCGCTCGCGGCCGGCCAGCGCGGGCTCCATGTCGGCGAGACGATCACCACGCGCGCCCGGGGGCGCACGGCCTTCACGGTCTCGCGCGCATTGCGGGGGGCCGACGGCGGGTTCGCGGGCGCCATCGTGATCAGCGCCTATCCGGCCTATTTCGCCGAGTTCTACCGCACCGTCGCACCGGAGCTCGACCATTCCGCGGGGCTGGTGCGCGCCGACGGCGTCTTCCTCGTGCGCGACGCCGCCGCCGTGCCGAGCACCGAGCAGCCCGCCGCCAGCGAGAACTTCTTCCGCGCGACCGCGCAGGCGGACGAGGGGCAGTGGATCGGCGTGTCGCTGAACGATGGCGTCCGCCGGCTCGTGGCCTACAAGAAGCTCGAGAGCTACCCGGTCTACGTGCTCTTCGCCGTCGGGCTCGACAGCGCTCTCGCGTCCTGGCGCCGGGAGATGGGCGGCTACGCGCTCGTCGCCGGCTCCGCGGCGCTGGGCCTGCTCGCCATGGGCGGGCTCGCCCTGATCCGCACCCGCCGCGAGCAGCTCGCCGCGCTGCGGCTCGCAGAAGCCTCCCAGGCGCGCCAGGATCTGGAGGCGCAGCTGCGCCATGCGAGCCAGCTCGACGCGCTGGGCAAGCTCACCGGCGGCATCGCACACGATTTCAACAACATCCTCACCGTGGTCCTCGCGAATCTCGAGCTGCTGCGCCGCGGCTCGGAGGAGAAGCGCACGCGCTACATCGAAAACGCGCTCGCGGCCGTGGAGCAGGGCCGGCAGATCAACGCGCAGCTCCTCTCTTTCGGCCGTCGCCAGCCCCTGCGCTCCGAGCCGATCGACGTCAACGCGCTGATCGCCGGCATGGAGGACCTGCTGACGCAGTCGCTGCGCGGCGACATCGCGCTCGTGCTCGATCTCGCCGACGACCTTCCGCTCGTCACGGCGGATGCGAGCCAGCTCAAGGTCGCGCTCGTCAACATCGCGGCCAACGCCCGCGACGCGATGCCCGACGGCGGCGTCCTCACCGTCTCGACGCGCCCCGCGCGGCTGTCGCGCACGCCCGCCGACGGGGTCGCGATCGCGGTCTGCGACACCGGCTGCGGCATGAGCGAGGAGGTTCGCGCGCGCGCGTTCGAGCCCTTCTACACCACGAAGGACATCGGGCGCGGGACGGGGCTCGGGCTGCCGCAGGTCTACGGCTTCGCCGAGCAGTCCGGGGGCGACGCGCTGATCGACTCCGCCCCGGGGCAGGGGACGACGATCACCGTCCGCCTGCCTGCGACCACCGAGCCGCTGCGCGAAGCCGCCGCGGCGGAAGCCGGCGGGACGGCGCCCGCGACCGGGCCGCTGCGGATCCTGCTCGTCGAGGACAACGGCAAGCTCGCGGAGACCGCGACGGCGATCCTGGCGGACGCGGGCCACGAGGTCGTCTGCGTGGCGAACGCCGACGACGCCCTCGGCGCGAGCGAGCAGGCGCCCGGCTTCGATCTCGTCGTGTCCGACATCGTCATGCCCGGGACGATGAGCGGGTTCGATCTGGCCATGCAGCTGCGTGCGCGCCGCCCCGGCCTGCCGATCCTGCTCTCGACCGGCTACAGCCAGGCGATCGACCAGGTCCGCGAGAGCGCCTTCCCGCTCCTGCCGAAGCCCTATTCGCCGGACCAGCTGCGGGACGCCGTGGCGGTCGCCGCTGCGGGCGAGTGAGAAGGCGAGCGGGCGGGGTTGCGCCCGAGTGCCGCGTCACCGCGGCTCGGAGGGGCGCGCGAGCGCGGGCGGCGGGACGGGCGCCTCGCGATGGGCGCCCGCGAAGGCGCGGGCCGGGAACAGGCAGGGCGCGAGCGTCAGGACGGCCGCGAGCACGAACACCCCGTCGCGCCCGATCTCCGGCGAGAGCGCACCGCCGACGAGAGGGCCGATCATCGCGCCGAACGTGAAGATCAGGAACGTCGCACCGAAACCCGCCGAGGGCCGCTCCCGGAACACCCGCAGGCTCCAGACGCCGAGAAGCCCCGTCACGAAGATGAAGGCCGCCCCGAACACCGCGCCGGAGGCGACGATCGCGGCGCCCGAGGCCGGGGCGAGGCCGAGGAGCAGGCAGGCCGCGGCGATGGCGGCGAGCGTGCCGCGGGTGACGAGCGGCAGCCCGCGCCGGTTCACCGCGTCGCCCGTCAACGCGCCGACGAAGCCCGACACGCCCGTCAGCGCCCAGAAGGCGATCTCGGGACGCTCGATCGCCCCGAGCGCGCCGCCCGCCTCGAAGATCGTGGCGATCGAGAAGGTCCAGTAGATCGCCGTGGTCAGCCCCGCGACGAGGGCGCTCGCGTAAAGCGGCAGCGCCGCCGGCCTGATCAGGTCGACGGCGGCGAAGGGCGGTCCCTGCGGCCGGTCGTGGCCGGGCGGGTAGGGCGGCGCGAGCGCGATCGCGCCCGCGCCGAACAGGAGCGAGGCCAGCGCGAAGGCGGCCCAGGCGTGCTGCCACAGGTCCGGGGGCACGAGGGCGAAGGGCGCCGCCAGGATCACGCCCGCGCCGGTGCCCGAGTTCATGATCGCGAACAGCCGGTTGCGCCCCTCCTCGCGCGCGACGATCGAGACCCAGTCCGACAGAGCGGGGAAGACGAGGCCCGGGCTCGCCCCGGCCAGCGCCACGCCGAGCGCCAGGACCGCGAGCCCGTCCGCGAGCGCCACGATCGCCGCTCCGCCGGAGGCGGCGGCGACGCCGAGCGCGATCGGCAGTCGCGGTCCCCAGCGCCCCGACGCCCAGGCCGCCGCGACCGTCGCGAGCACGTAGGCGGCGTAGGAGCCGCTGGCGACGAGCCCCTGCATCGGCTCGTCCATGGCGAAGGTCTCGGCGATGCGCGGGAGGAACAGGCCGTAGCCGTAGCGCGCGATGCCGAACGACACGCCGACGAGCGCGAGGCCGGACGCGGCGGTCCAGAACAGAAGGGGGAGGCGGAGCATCGCGGTCTCGCTTCTGGCCATACAACGGTGTATAATCGAAGCTGCCAGGGGAGTCGAATCCCCTCGGGCGGTCAGTTCTGGAAGCGAGAATATCGGGAGAGGGAGGTGCAGCCGTGCAGGACAGCCGTATCGCGATCGTGCAGGCGTCGAATGAACTGTTCTATCGGCTGGGATTCGTCGGCGTCAGCGTCGAAGAGCTGCTGGCGGCCTCCGGGCTGTCGCGCGGGACCTTCTACAAACACTTCCGCAGCAAGCACGCGGTCGCCTCGGCCGTGCTCGCATACCGTGCCGCGCTGTTCGAGGCCGCGATCGCCCGGGCGCTCGAGAGCGCCGACGGCGTGCCTGCATCGGTCGACGCGCTGTTCGACGTGCTCGCCGCCTGGCACCTGGCGCACGGCGCCCACGGGTGCCTGTTCCAGACCGCGGCCTCCGAGTACGGACGCCGTCATCCGGACGTGTTTCGGCTCGCCCGCGATCACAAGGTCCGCGTCCGCGGCCTGCTCGAGACCGGGCTCGCCCGGGCCGGCGTGCGCGAGACGCGGCGCGGCGCGGAGCAGCTCCTGCTCTTCCTCGAAGGGGCGGTCGCTCTCGGCCAGTTCGGCGAACAGCAGCGGGAAATCGATGCGGCGAGGCGCATCGCGCGCGCCCTGGACTACTAGACCGCGGAAGACCGAGCCCGCGGAGCAAGCGCTCCGCGGCCGCGCCTCACGCCTCCGGCCGGCGATACACCCACACCCGTGCGGGCGGCAGGTTCAGCCAGATGCGCTGCGACGGCGTCGCGGTGTACTCGCTCGGGTGCTTGGGGATCGGCGGCACCACGGCGTAGGTGAACTGCACGAAGGGCGCGCCGGGATGCGACAGGTCGTGGGCGGCGCGCAGGAGCGCGAGGCGCTGCTCCACGGGCTTCGTGAACAGCGGCAGCGACGAGATCGTCGCCACGACCGGCGTCTCCCCGAGCTCGCTCACCGACGTGCGGATGTCGTAGGCGTCGCCCTGGATGATCGTGGCGCGCGGGAAGCGCGCCTTCAGGAGCCGGCAGAAATCCGGGTTGAACTCGACGAGGACGAGCCGCTCCTGCTCGATGCCGCGGGCGACCAGCGCGTCCGTGACGGGGCCGGTGCCGGGGCCGAGCTCGACGATGGGCCCGGGCAGATGCGGGTCGACATAGGCCGCCATCGTCTTGGCCAGCAGCTTGCCCGAGGGCGTGACCGCACCGGTGACGAGGGGGCGCTCGATCCAGGAGCGCAGGAACCGCGCCTCGTCGTCGAGCTTGATCGGAACCTTCTTCTGCGGGTGCCGGTGCGATTGAGGCAGCACGCCTGATTCCTTTCCTGGCGACGGCCCGGATCACCGAGCGTCCCGTTTAGAACAACGACGAGACCCCTCGTCAAGCCCGCCCGGCGCCGCCGAGCCCATCGAAGAACTCGCGCACGCGGTTGAGGAAGCCGTGGCTTTCGGGATGGGTCTCCCGGGAGCATTCCGATTCGAACTCGCGCAACAATTCCTTCTGTCTTTTGGTCAAGTTCTGCGGCGTTTCGATGACGACCTGAATGTGGAGGTCGCCCACGTCTCGTGAACGCAGGATCGGCATGCCTTTTCCACGCAGGCGGAACTGCTTGCCCGTCTGCGTGCCCTCGGGGATCTTCACCCGGGCGTCCGAGCCGTCGATCGTGGGCACCGTCACCTCCCCGCCGAGCGCCGCGGTCGCCATGGGAATGGGCGCCCGCGCGAAAAGATCCGCCCCGTCGCGCTGGAAGAACGCGTGCGGCGCGATCGACAGGAATATGTACAGGTCGCCGGCGGGTCCGCCGCGCAGGCCGGCCTCGCCCTCGCCGGCGAGGCGGATGCGGGTGCCCTCCTCGACGCCGGCCGGGATGGCGACCGACAGGGTGCGCTCGCGGGTGACGCGCCCGGCGCCCTGGCAGATCTCGCAGGGGTTGTCGATCACCTCGCCGCGGCCCTGGCAGGTCGGGCAGGTGCGCTCGATGGTGAAGAAGCCCTGCGTCGCTCGCACCCGGCCGTAGCCGTTGCAGGTGCCGCAGGCCTTCGGCTTCGAGCCGGACTTCGCCCCGGAGCCGCCGCAGGCCTCGCAGGAGATCGCGGTGGGGATCTTGAGATCCTCGGTCTTGCCGGCGAAGGCCTCCTCGAGCGTGATCTCGAGGTTGTAGCGCAGGTCCGCCCCGCGCTCGCGGCCGGCCCCGCCGCGCCCGCCACCGCCGCGCCGCGGCCCGCCGGTCTCGCCGAAGAAGTTCTCGAAGATGTCCGACATGAAGTCGGAGAAGTCCGGGCCGAAGCCGGGTCCGCCGCCCGGGCCGCCGCCCGCGCCCTGGAAGGCGCCGTGGCCGAAGCGGTCGTAGGCCGCGCGCTTCTGCTGGTCGGAGAGGACCTGATAGGCCTCGTTGAGCTCCTTGAACTTCATCTCGGCTTCGGCGTTGCCCGGATTGCGATCCGGGTGCCATTGCATGGCGAGCTTGCGGAAGGCGCTCTTGAGCACCTTCTCGTCCGCCGTCTTCTCGACGCCGAGAATCTCGTAATAGTCGCGCTTCGACATCGGGGCCGGTGCCTTCGGTCAGTGCGCCCCGCGCGGGAGGCGAGGCGTGCGGCGCGGGGCGCTCGAGACCCGTGCCACGCTCATTCGGAGAGCGCGCCCCCCGGGGGGGGACACGCGGACGCCGCGCCCGCCGAGCTCGTCGAAGCTCGATCGGACGCGGCGCCGGTCGTCGCGGGCGCGCGGTCTTACGCGCGCTTCTTCTTGTCCTCGTCGTCGACTTCCTGGAAGTCGGCGTCGATCACGTCCTCGTCGGGCTTCTGCTCGCCCTCGCCGCCCTCGGCGCCGGCCTCGCCCTGCTCGGCTTGGGCCTTGTACATGGCCTCGCCGAGCTTCATGGACGCCTGCATCAGCTCGTCGGTGCGAGACTTGATGGTCTCGACCTCCTCGCCGGCGAGCGCCGCGCGCAGCGCGTCGATAGCGGTCTGGATGCCCTGGCGGTCGTCCTCGGAGACCTTGTCGCCGTAGTCCTTCACCGACTTCTCGGTGGCGTGGACGAGGCTCTCGCCCTGGTTCCTGGCCTCGACCAGCTCGCGACGCTTCTTGTCCTCCGCGGCATGGGCCTCGGCGTCCTTGACCATCTTGTCGATGTCGGCGTCGGTGAGGCCGCCGGACGCCTGGATGCGGATCGCCTGCTCCTTGCCGGTGGCCTTGTCCTTGGCCTGGACGTTGACGATGCCGTTGGCGTCGATGTCGAAGGTCACCTCGACCTGCGGCACGCCGCGGGGCGCCGGCGGGATGCCGACGAGGTCGAACTGGCCGAGCATCTTGTTGTCGGCCGCCATCTCGCGCTCGCCCTGGAAGACCCGGATCGTCACCGCGTTCTGGTTGTCCTCCGCCGTGGAGAAGACCTGGGACTTCTTGGTCGGGATCGTGGTGTTGCGATCGATGAGCCGCGTGAACACGCCGCCCAGCGTCTCGATGCCCAGCGACAGCGGGGTCACGTCGAGCAGGAGCACGTCCTTGACGTCGCCCTGCAGCACGCCGGCCTGGACCGCCGCGCCGATGGCGACCACCTCGTCGGGGTTGACGCCCTTGTGCGGCTCCTTGCCGAAGAAGGACTTCACCACCTCCTGCACCTTCGGCATGCGCGTCATGCCGCCGACGAGCACGACCTCGTCGATCTCGCCGGCCGAGAGGCCCGCGTCCTTGAGCGCCTTGCGGCAGGGCTCGACGGTGCGCTGGATCAGGTCGTCGACCAGGCTCTCGAACTTGGCGCGCGAGAGCTTCACCGCGAGGTGCTTGGGGCCCGACGCGTCGGCGGTGATGTAGGGCAGGTTGATCTCGGTCTGCGTCGTGGACGAGAGCTCGATCTTCGCCTTCTCGGCGGCCTCCTTGAGGCGCTGGAGCGCGAGCTTGTCCTTCGTCAGGTCGATGCCCTGGTCCTTTTTGAACTCCGCCGCGAGGTACTCGACCACGCGCATGTCGAAGTCCTCGCCGCCGAGGAAGGTGTCGCCGTTCGTCGACTTCACCTCGAACACGCCGTCGCCGATCTCGAGGATCGAGACGTCGAACGTGCCGCCGCCGAGGTCGTAGACCGCGATCGTGCCGGTCTGCTTCTTGTCGAGACCGTAGGCCAGCGCCGCCGCGGTGGGCTCGTTGATGATGCGCAGCACCTCGAGGCCGGCGATCTTGCCGGCGTCCTTGGTGGCCTGGCGCTGGGCGTCGTTGAAGTAGGCCGGCACGGTGATGACGGCCTGGGTGACCGGCTGCCCGAGATGGCTCTCGGCCGTCTCCTTCATCTTCTGAAGGGTGAACGCCGAGATCTGCGAGGGCGAATACTGCTTGCCGTCCGACTCGACCCACGCGTCGCCGTTGCCGCCGCGCACGATCTTGTAGGGGACCAGATCCTGGTCCTTCTTCGTGGTCGGATCCTCGAAGGTGCGCCCGATCAGGCGCTTGATCGCGAAGAAGGTGCGCTCGGGATTGGTGACGGCCTGGCGCTTGGCCGGCTGGCCGACGAGGCGCTCGCCCTCGTCGGTGAATGCGACGATCGACGGCGTGGTGCGCGAGCCTTCCGCGTTCTCGATGACCCTGGGGGTCGACCCCTCCATCACCGCGACGCAGGAGTTCGTCGTGCCAAGATCGATACCGATGACTTTACCCATGGCGGGATCCCTCACTTTCAAGCAGACCGCCGAGCCCCGAAGCGACTCGGCCCATGGCTGACTTCCACTGTAGACCTGTTCGGCTGGAGCCGGGTGGCGGCGTGCTGGCGCGCGTCGCTCCGGCCCCGTTCGGGTTGCCGCTGATATAGGCTCGCCCAAATCACGCCGCAAGGCGGGACATGGGCCGCGGCGCGCGGCGGTTCAAGGCCGCAGGTGCAGATCCGATGCGTGGATCGTACGCGCGGACCGGGGGTGCGGACCGGGCCGCGATGGACTCCCGCGCGTCGCGCGCGTAGGGTCCGCCGGTCGTTCGACGTCGGGTTCCGTCCTTGCCGCTCACGTTCTCGCCACGCCTCGCCCTCGGTGCGCTGATCCTGCCCCTCGCCGTCGCGAGCGCGCTGGCGCAGCCCGTGCTGGCCCAACCTTTGGAGCTGCCCGGCGCGCAGTTCAACCTGCCGCCGCTCACCGTCCCCGAACTGCCGTCGGCGCCGGCGCCCCAAGAGGCTCCCGAAGCGGCGCCGCGCGACGCGCCGATCCTGCGCGGCGCCGCGGAGACGCCGTCGCCCGCCGACATCACGCAGCTGACGCTGCGCCGCGACGGTCGCGACGGGGCGCTCTCGCTCGTCTCGGCGAACGGCGGGTATCGCGCGACGCTGACACTGGAGGGCCGCGGGATCGCGACCCCCGACGAGGCCTGCGCCGTCACCATCGCCGCCGACGACGGCGCGGCCGAGGTGGCGCTCGAGCCCGTGCCCTCGCTCGGGCGCTATGCCCGCATGCGCTTCGCCGCCCCGGCCTGCCCGGTCGTGGTGACGCTGTTCCCCGACGCCGCCCTGGTCTCGCACGAGGGCTTCTGCACCTTCGAGGCCGCCGATTGCCGCGTCGATGCGAACGGGATGTGGGGTCCGGAGCCGGAGGCGCTGCCGACCGATCCCGAGCGGCTCGCCCGCGAGCGCGTGGAGGCCGAGGAGGACGTGCGCGCCGCCTTCCGCATCATGGCCGAGCGCAGCGACGGCGACGCCCTGCGCGCGGCGCTCGCCGAGCAGGCCGGCTTCTCGGCCGAACGGACCACCGCCTGCGCCCGCTTCGCCGGCGAGGAGGCCCACGGCCTGTGCGCCGCCCGCTGGACCCAGGCCCGCGCCGCGAGCCTGCAGCAGCGCCTGGCCTATCTCCCCCCGCCGCCCCAGCAGACCCCCGCCACCGCCGCCGACCCCGGCGCCGCGCCGATGTCGATCCTGCCGCAGGACAATTGAGCATTCTCGTCATTCCGGGTCGCGAAGCGGGCCCGGAACCCAGACGCCCGACGATTCAGTCGGGCGCGTTCACGCGCTCGCTCCACACGGGCGCCGCTGCGGCGAGGGGCGGCCACGCCGGTGCGGATCGGCGTTTGCACGCCGCTACTCCTGCGTCGCACCCTCTCGCGGCGCGAGCCGCCCTCGGTAGCGGTACTCCCGGAACCCGTCCTCCCCGATCCCGCGGTCTTCCAAGCGGAACCCGGGAGGCTCGCGCCCCGGGGCGCCGGCGCCGGTGGCGTAGACGATCTCGCAGGTGTCGGGGAGCTCGGCGAGGCGCCAGGTCAGGCGGTCGTCGAGGGAGAGCGGGCTCGCCGCCGCCACGTGCGCCTGCAGCGCCTCGCGCACCAGCGTCGTCGAGACGAAGGCCATGTCGAGCCGCCCGCCGCAGAAGCGCCCGCCGCCCCCGGCGCGGTAGGTGTTGGTGGCCACCAGGAAGACGTCGTCGTCGCGAAGCCGCCTGCCGTCGAAGGCGACGTCGCGCACGCGCCGCGCATCGGCGTGGAGCACGTGGCCATCGCGGTCGAAGCGCGACGGCTGCGTCGGGTCGATCGTGTAGGTCAGGCCGCGGATCATGTCGAAGTGATAGGAGGGGACGAGCGGGTCGAGCAGCGGCTGCGGGGCGCGCGAGGCCGGGTCGATCCGCGCGAACATCCCCGCCGCGCGCTCGAGCCAGAGCACGATCTCGGCGCCCGTCATCCGCACCGCGCAGACCGCGTTCGGGTAGGGATAGAGCGCCGCGAGATCGCGCATGGCGACCTTGCCCGCGGGGATGTCGGTGTAGGCTCGCGGCCCGCCTCGGCCGCCGGCGAGGAAGGGCGCGGCGGCGGAGAGGAGGGGCAGGGCGGCGAGCTCCGACCCGGCGATTCGCGCGCGTACGAAGGCGGCCTGCGCCGCCGCCAGGAGCGCGAGATCGGCGTCGTCGCCCAGCGCCGTGAAGTAGCTGTCGATCGGGCGCAGCGTCTCGCCGACGGGTTCGCGCACGTAGGCGAGGGTGCGCGCATGCGCGCCGGCCGTGACGGAGAGCACCCGCGCGGCGGGCTCCGGCGCGGGGTCGGCGAGCGCCGGGACGGGCCGCGCCTCGCACGCCGCCGCCGTCACGCGCCAGGCGCCGTCGCGCCTCGCGAGCGCGAGGTCGACGATCCCCAGGTGTGAGCCGTGGAAGCCCGGCATCACCGCCGGTGTGCCGGCGAGCCGGCCCGCCTGCGCGTCCGCCCCGTCGATGTCGGCGAAGTCGCGCCCGCCGGGGAAGACGCGGTGGAGATGGCCGGCGACGAGCGCGTCGATGCCGGGGATCTCGGCCGCCGCGAACAGGGCGGCGTTCTCGTCGCCGCCCCGGCGCGGGCCGGCGGATACTCCGGAATGGCAGAGCACGACGACGAGGTCCGCGCCCGCCGCCCGCATCGCGGGCACGGTCTGCGCGAGCGCGTCCACCATGTCCCGCGCCGTGAGGCGGTCCCCGATCAGCGCCTTGTCCCAGAGCAGGATCTGCGGCGGCACGACGCCGGTGACCCCGATCCGAAGCGGGCGGTCGGCGCCGGCGAGCGCCCGCTCGAGGATCACGAAGGGCGGGAACAGCGGGCGGCCGTCGGTATGTGCGACGTTGGCGTTCACCACCGGGAAGCGCGCGCCGGCATAGGCCGCCTCGAGGAAGGGGAGGCCGTAGTTGAACTCGTGGTTTCCCGGCGTCGCCGCATCGCAGCCGAGCGCGTCGAGCCCCGCGATCATCGGGTGGGTCGCGCCGTCGGCGAGGCCCTCCGACGCGATCAGGTCGCCGAGCGGCGCGCCCTGCAGGAGATCGCCGTTGTCGAGGAGAAGGCAGGCCGCGCCCGCCGCCTGCGCCTCGTCCCGCGCCTGCGCGATCGCAGCCGCCGCCGCCGCGAGGCCCCGGCTCGGGTCGGGCCGGTCGGCGATGTAGTCGTAGGGCTGCGCGTGGGCGTGGAGGTCCGACGTGGCGATGAGCCGAAGGCGCGGCATCGGGTCTCCTTCAGGCGAGCTTCAGGTCGGGCGTCGAGGGGAACAGCCGCTGGTGCTCGCGCAGCGCGTAGCTGTCGGTCATGCCGGCGATGTAGTCGGCCACCCGGCGGGCGACGCGGCCGGCATCCGCGCCCGCGAGATCCCCACCGGAAAGATCCGCGCGCCATTCCTCGGGCATGGCATCCGGCTCGGCGGTGAAGCGGACGAAAAGGTCGCGCACCACCCGGTCGGCCTCGGTGCGCACCACCTTCACCTTCGGATGGCGATACATGTTGGGGTAGAGGTAGCCCTTGATGGCGCGGTCGGCCTCGGCCATCGCCGGCGAGAAGTCCACCAGCGTGCGCCCGGCGCGGCGGACGTCGTCGGCGCAGGCCGGCGCGGCCTCGGCGAGGCGCGCCTCGCTCGCGCGGATCACGTCCTCGACGAGGCGGGTGATGACGCGGCGCACCAGCTCGTGGATGCGCCGGGGCGTCTCGAGGCCGGGGTAGCGACCGTCGACCTCGGCCAGCAGCTCGGCCAGGAAGGGGATCGCCTTCAGGTCGTCGAGGGCGAACAGCCCCGCGCGCAGGCCGTCGTCGATGTCGTGGGCGTCGTAGGCGATGTCGTCGGCGATCGCCGCCGCCTGCGCTTCCGCGGAGGCGTGGGTGGCGAGGTCGAGGCCGAACTCGGCGTCGAACTCCAGGATCGCGCCCGGCACGCCGTGGGCGGCGTAGCGCTCCCGCGGGCGGCCGGCCTCGTCGACCAGGGGGCCGTTGTGCTTGACGAGGCCCTCCAGCGTCTCCCAGGTGAGGTCGAGCCCGTCGTGCTCGGCGTAGCGGCGCTCGAGCCGGGTGACGATACGCAACGCCTGGGCATTGTGGTCGAAGCCGCCGTGCGCGGCCATCAGGTCGTCGAGCGCATCCTCGCCGGTATGGCCGAAGGGCGTGTGGCCGAGGTCGTGCGAGAGCGCCAGCGCCTCGGCGAGATCCTCGTCGAGCCCCAACGAGCGGGCGAGCGCGCGGGCGATCTGGGAAACCTCGATCGTGTGGGTGAGGCGCGTGCGGTAGTGGTCGCCCTCGTGGAAGACGAAGACCTGCGTCTTGTGCTTCAGGCGCCGGAAGGCCGAGGAATGGATGATGCGGTCGCGGTCGCGCTGGAACTCCGAGCGCGTGGGGGACGCGCCCGACCCGTGCTGGCGGCCGCGGCTCGCGCCGGGATCGCAGGCGTACGGCGCGCGCCATCTCTCGCCGCCCGATCGCATCAGCCTCTCCCCGTTGCGGTTGAGCCTGTCTCGACTTACATTCGGGGTGTCCGACTTGGCAAGGTCGCAGGGACGAGGATCGACGATACGATGGCCGGGATCGAGCTCACGCCGCGCGCCGCGAAGCGCATTTCCGAGATCATGAAGACGGAGGCGCCCGGCTCGATGCTGCGGATCTCCGTCCAGGGCGGGGGCTGCTCGGGCTTCCAATACGCCTTCGACGTCGACGCCGCGCGCCAGGACGACGACATCGTCGTCGAGCGCGACGGGGCGGGCGTGCTCATCGACGAGACGTCGCTGCAGTACATGGACGGCTCGGTGATCGACTTCGTCGACGACCTGATCGGGCAATCGTTCAAGATCGAGAACCCCCAGGCTCAGGCCAGCTGCGGATGCGGGGTGAGCTTCACGCTGTGAGGCCACGCGTCGGCGCGGCACCGCGAATTGCATCTCTGCAAAGGCGAGCTTTCCAGGCTCGCCTTTTTCTTGTGCGTGCGCATATCCTCCGTCATGAGAAAGCGCCTCTCGCGCGCCCCCTTTCGGAGACGATCCATGACCTCCACCGGTCTGCACCACGTCACCGCGATTTCCGGCGAGGCCCGCCGCAATCGCGACTTCTACGCCCGCGTGCTTGGGCTGCGCCTCGTCAAGAAGACGGTGAACTTCGACGATCCGGGCACGTACCACCTCTATTTCGGCGACGAGGCGGGCTCCCCGGGCACGATCCTGACCTTCTTCCCCTGGGCCAACGCCGCGCCGGGCAAGCCGGGCGCGGGCGAGACGCGCGAGACGGCGTTTCGCGTGCCCGCCGGCTCGATCGGGTTCTGGATCGCGCGGTTCGTGCAGGCGTCCGTCGACCACGACGCGCCGACGACCCGCTTCGGCCGCCCGGTGCTCGCCTTCCGCGACCCCGACGGGATGCGCCTCGCGCTGGTCGGTGTCCCCGGGATCGAGGGCGAGCCGGCCTGGCCGGCGGACGGCATCGACGCGGCGCAGGCGATTCGCGGCTTCGACGGCGTGACGCTCGAGGTGCCGGAGATCGCCGGCACCGCGCGGGTCCTCACGGAGGTCTTCGGCTTTCGGGAGACCGCGCGGGAGGGTGCGCGCGTGCGCTACGAGGGCACGGCGGCGCTCGGCGCGGCGGTGGAGCTCGTGGAGAGCGGCGCCGGTCGCCCGCGGCTGGGGGTGGGCTCCGTCCACCACGTCGCCTTCCGCGCCGCCGACGACGCGGCCCAGGCGGCGATGGCGGACGCGCTCGCCGGCATGGGCCTGCCCACCACCGAGCAGAAGGACCGCAACTATTTCCGCTCGGTCTACTTCCGCGAGCCCGGCGGCGTGCTCTTCGAGATCGCCACCGACGATCCCGGCTTCGCCGCCGACGAACCCGCCGAGGCGCTCGGCGCGGCGCTGAAGCTCCCCGCCGCCCTCGAGCCGCAGCGCGCGCGGATCGAGGCCATGCTGCCGCCGCTCTGAGGAGACGCAAGATGGCCGAGCTTTCCTTCGTGCACGCGCACGCGCCGGGCGACCCGGCGCGTGCGCCCCTTCTGCTGCTCCACGGCACCGGCGGCAACGAGCACGATCTCGTCCCCCTCGTCGCCGAGATCGCCCCGGGGCGCGCCTACGTCTCGCCCCGTGGCAAGGTGCTGGAGAACGGCATGCCGCGCTTCTTCCGCCGCTTCGCGGAGGGCGTGTTCGACGAGGCGGACGTGCGCGCCCGCGCGGGCGAGCTCGCCGCCTTCGTGGAGGAGGCGCGCGCGGCCTACGGGCTCGCCGCGCCCGTGGCGGTGGGCTTCTCGAACGGCGCCAACATCGCCGCCGCGATGCTCTACCTCCATCCCGAGGCGCTCGCCGGCGCCGTGCTCTGGCGCGCGATGACGCCGCTCTCGACGCCCCCGCAGGGCCGGCTCGATGGCCTGCGCGTGCTGATCGCGAGCGGAAGGATGGATCCGATCGTCCCGGCCGCAGACGCGAGCAACCTCGCCGCGGCGCTGACGGGCGCGGGCGCGGCGGTGACGCACGAGGTGATTCCCACAGGACACGGGCTCACGCGGCAGGATCTGGACCTGGCGAAAGCGTTCCTCGGCTGACGCCTCGTCGTTCCCGTTCGCGAAGCGGTCCGGCTCCGGGATCGGAGAGGCGACAGAGGGTCGGTCAATACCACTGCGCGGGGATCGGGAACACCGACGGCGCTGGGGTGGCGAGGGCGATCGACAGCGCGAAGTCGTTGCTCCAGTCGGTGAGCGGGGAAACCTCGGCGAGGTCGGCGGGGGCGAGGACCCGCGGGACGAGGCGGCGGGTCTCGCGGGCGAAGAGGTCTCGCGGGTAATCCGCGATCGTCAGCGTCGGCGCCTCGCTCGCGCCGGGGCCGGCGAGGAGGATGCGGTTGCGCCGGCCGTCCGCGCCGGGCGTCTCCTCGTAGACCGCGACCGGGCCGCCGGTCGCCGCTGCGATCGCCGCGACGAGCCGGCGCGTCGGGCGCGTGTCGAGCGGCGGCACGACGGCGTTGACCACCATCGCACCGCCCGGCGCGAGGCAGCGGGCCGCCGCCGCGAAGGCTTCCCGCGTCACCAGGTGCTCGGGGATCTCGAGGCCGCTGAACACGTCCACCACGATCGCGTCGTAGGCGCTCGCGCAGCGCTCCACGAAGCGCCGGGCGTCCCCGACGCGCACGTCCACCGCAGGCGCGAGGTCGAACCAGCGCGCGGCGACCCCGGCCGCGGCCGGGTTCACGTCGACCGCGGTCACGGCGTAGCCCGCCCGCGCGATGTCGCTGGCGATCGTGCCGCCGGCGAGGCCGAGCACGAGGACGCGTCCGCCTTGCGGCGCGGCGACGACGACGGTGGCCTCCACGATCGCGGCGTAGGCGAGCGGTCGGCCCGGAACGCCCTCCCCGAGCGCGCTCTGGACCTGGTTCTCCTCGAGATAGACGCGCACCGACCCGGGGCGGCCCTGCTGCGTCACCCGCGCCACGACCACCGTCGCATGGGGGCTGCGCTCCGTCGCCACGTGCGCGACGCGGTATTGCCCGACCGCGATCGACTCCGGCGCGCCGACCAGCGCCGCGGCCCCGAGCGCTGCCGCCCCGAGCGCGCCGGGGAGCACGAGCGCCACCGCGGACCAATTCCGCAGGGCGTGCGCGCTCGCGGCCGACACGGCGACGAGCGCGAGCGCCAGCACGCCGAGCGTCGCCGGCGGGGCCATGAAGGGCAGGAGCGCGAAGGCGGCGAGGAAGACGCCCGCGACCGAGCCCACCGTGCTCACCGCGAAGACCTCGCCCGCGCCGGAATCACCTTCGCCGGTGCGGATCAGCGCGATCCCGAGCGGGCCCATGGCGCTGAGCAGCACCAGCGCCGGGGCGAGCACCAGGGTCACCCCGACGAAAGCTCCGGTCAGCGCGCCCCCGACGGCGAGTTGCGGCAGCAGGAACGGATAGAGCGCCGCGGTGAGCCCCAGCACCACGGCGGCGAGCGCGGGGATGCGCACGAACAGCCGGCGCGGGTCGTGCGCCGACCAGCGCGAGCCGACGTGGTAGCCGAAGGCGAGCGCGAGCAGCGTCACCGACAGGATCGCCGTCCAGACCGTCAGCCCGCCGCCGACATAAGGCGTGAGCAGGCGCGACGCGATCAGCTCCAGCGCCAGCGTCGCCGCGCCGGTGACGAAGAGGCTGGCGTAGACGACGGAGCGCGGGGCGGGCGCGGGGGGGACGACCGCCACGCGTCAGGCTTCCCCGGGCGCGGGCGCTTCCAGCCCCTCGACGAGCCCGCGCTTCTTCAGCAGCGGCCCGACGTCGGGCATGCGGCCGCGGAAGGCGGCGTAGGCCTCGGCCGGGTCGCGGCGGTTGCCGGCGGCGTAGATGTGGTCGCGCAGCTTCTTCGCCGTCTGCGGGTCGAACACGTCGCCGGTCTCCTTGAAGGCGTCGAACGCGTCCGCGTCGAGCACCTCCGACCACATGTAGCTGTAGTAGCCCGCGGCGTAGCCGCCGCCCGCGAAGATGTGGGCGAAATGCGGGGTGCGGTGGCGCATCACGATCTCGTCGGGCATGTCGATGCGCGCCAGCGCGTCGCGCTCGAAGGCGATCGGGTCGAGGTTGTCCGCCGACGGCAGGAGATGGAAGTCGAGGTCGACGAGGGCGCAGGAGAGATATTCCACCGTGGCGAAGCCCTGGTTGAAGGTGCGCGCGCCGACGAGCTTCTCGCGCAGCGCCGCCGGCATCGGCTCTCCGGTGCGATAGTGCAGGGCGAAGCGCTCCAGCACCTGCGGCGTCTCGAGCCAGTGCTCGTAGAGCTGCGAGGGCAGCTCCACGAAGTCGCGCGCCACCGAGGTGCCGGCGAGCGAGGGGTAGGTCACGTCCGAGAGGAGCCCGTGCAGCGCGTGGCCGAACTCGTGGAACAGCGTGCGCGCGTCGTCGAAGGAGAGGAGCGAGGGCTCCCCGGGCGCGCCGGCCGAGAAGTTCATCACGTTGACGATGATCGGCCGCACCCGGCCGTCGAGGTTCTGCTGCGAGCGGAAGGCGGAGGCCCAGGCGCCGGAGCGCTTCGAAGGCCTCGCGAAATAGTCGCCGTAGAACAGCCCGATATGGTCCCCGTCGGGCCCGGTCACCTCGTAGGCGCGCACGTCCTCGTGCCAGGTCGGCACGTCGTGGCGCTCGGTGAAGGAGAGGCCGAACAGGCGGTTCGCCACCCAGAAGGCGGCGCCGATGATGTTCTCCAGCTGGAGGTAGGGCTTGAGCGCCCCCTCGTCGAGGTCGTAGCGCTCGCGGCGGACCTGCTCGGCCCAATAGCGCCAATCGTGCGGGGCGATGTCGTCAGCCTCTCCCCGCTCCTTGGCCAGCGCCGCGAGGGCATCGCGCTCCTCGCCGGCCCGCTTGCGGGCGGGCGTCCAGACCGCGCCGAGGAGGTCGCTCACGGCGTCGGGCGTCTTCGCCATGGCGTCGTCGAGCTTGTAGTGCGCGAAGCTCTCGTAGCCGAGGAGGCGCGCGCGCTCGGCGCGCAGCCGCACGGTCTGCGCGACGATGCCGCGATTGTCGGTCTCCGGCCGGCTCTCGCCGCGGGTGGTCCAGGCGTCGAAGGCCCGCTTGCGCAGGTCGCGCCGCGCCGAGAAGGCGAGGAAGGGCTCGACCGAGGAGCGCGACAGCGTGATCACGTGCCGGCCCCGCATGCCGCGATCCTCGGCGGCGCGGGCGGCGGCCGAGATCAGCCAGTCGGGCAGGCCGGCGAGGTCGTCCTCGCCCTCCAGCACTAGGGTGAAGTCGCTCTCGTCCTTCAGCACGTTCTGGGCGAAGGCCGTGCCGATCTCGGCGAGGCGCTGATCGATCTCGGCGAGCCGCTCCTTCTTCTCGGGGGGCAGCTGCGCGCCCGCGCGCACGAAGCCCAGATGCGAGCGCTCCAGGAGGCGCGCCGCTTCGGCGTCGAGGTCGAGCCCGTCGCGCGCCTGGAACACCGCGTCGACGCGCGCGAACAGCGCGCCGTCGAGGGTGATCTTCGAGGTATGGCGCGAGAGAATCGGCGCGAGCTTGCGCTCGAGCGCCTGCAGCGCATCGTTGGTGTGTGCGCCCGCGAGGTTGAAGAACACGAGCGCCGCCCGGCGCAGGTCCTTGCCCGCGCGCTCCAGCGCCAGGATCGTGTTCTCGAAGGTCGCCGGCTCCGGGTTGTCGCGGATCGCGGCGATCTCTTCGTCGTGCGCGGCGAGCCCGGCCTCGAAGGCCTCCTCGATCTGCGACGGCTCGATGTCCCGGAAGGGGGGCGCCTCGAAGGGGGTGGTCCAGGGCTGGAAGAAGGGGTTCTCGGCGGTGGGGGCGGTCATCGCGGGCGGCGCTCCTCGGCTGGTGCGGGGCATTGCCCTGCATGTAGGCCCTGCCCGCGGCTTCGTCGAGGCGCTATAGGTGTCGCGATGAGCATCCCCGACGCCGCCGCCTTCGTGCGCGCCAACACCGCGCTCCTGCCCGTGCCCCACGCGCCGGAGCTGGTGCTCCACGTCGCCGACGAGGCCACCGCCCTGTGGCAGAAGACCGAGGAGGAGCTGGGCGAGATCGGCCTGCCGCCGCCCTTCTGGGCCTTCGCCTGGGCCGGCGGCCAGGCGCTCGCGCGCTTCGTGCTCGACCATCCCGAGGTGGTGGCGGGGCGACGGGTGCTCGACTTCGCCGCCGGCTCGGGCCTCGTCGCGATCGCCGCTGCGCGGGCGGGCGCGGCGCGGGTGGAGGCTGCGGACATCGACCCCTTCGCCCGCGCCGCCATGCCCCTCAACGCCGCCGCGAACGGGGTGGTGATCCATCCGCGCGGCGAGGACCTCATCGATGCCGACGAGGGCTGGGACGTCGTGCTGGCCGGGGACATCTGCTACGAGCGCGACCTCGCCGCGCGCGTCATCGCCTGGCTCGAGCGCCTCGCCGCGCGGGGCGCGACGGTGCTGATCGGCGACCCGGGCCGGGCCTACCTGCCCGTGGAGCGGCTCGTGCGGCTCGCGACTTACGAGGTGCCGGTGACGCGGGCGCTGGAGGACGCGGACGTGAAGCGGTCTTGCGTGTGGCGGGTGGGGGAGGAGCCCGCCCGCGCCCCTCACGCGTAGGTCGGCCGCAGGTCGATCGTGGGGCGCACGCCGATGTCGTCGTAGTTGGTCGCGAGCCAGGCCTGCGCGGCCTCGCGCCCGCGGGCGAACAGCGTCTTCATCATGGTCCAGTCGGCGGTGCGCCGCGTGCTCGCGGGGAACTCGTCGAAATGGCCGGTGGGCTCGATGCGGTGGAGCAGCACGCGTTTGTAGTCGGCTTCCGCGAGCTTGCCCTCGTCGAGGAGCCGCGTCACGAAATCGACGGCGCGCAATTCGCGCAGGAGCGGCGCGTTGAAGGTGATCTCCGAGAGCCGGTCGCGGATCTCGCTGCGGGTGCGGGGCGTCCTGCGGCTCTCGATCGGGTTGATCTGAACGAGCAGCACGTCGTTCGTCTCGACGCCGTAGAACAACGGGAACAGCGGCGGGTTGCCCATGAAGCCGCCGTCCCAATAGGGCACGCCGTCGATCTCGACCGCCTTGAACACCTCCGGCAGGCAGGCCGAGGCGAGCAGGTGGTCGACGGTGAGCTCCTCGCGCTCGAACACCTTCACCTTGCCGGTCCAGACGTTGGTGGCGGAGATGAACAGCTTCACCCCGCCGCACGCGCGCACCGCGTCGAACGTGATCAGCGCCTCGAGCGCGTCGCGCAGCGGGTTGATGTCGAGCACGTTCTGATAGGGATTGGTGAAGCCCGCGAAGAAGTCGGTCCAGAACCGGAAGGGCGAGTGCTCGTCGGTCCAGAAGCCGAGCGCCTGGCGCACCAGCCGGGCCTTGTAGGGCGAGAGATCGCCGTCGAGGCTGATGTCGCGCCAGAAGTCGGCGAGGCACCGGCGCGCGCCCTCGGCCTCGCCGAGGCGCCAGCCCTCCGCCATCACCACCGCGTTCATCGCGCCCGCGGAGGCGCCCGAAACCGCCTCGATGGCGAGGCGCCCGTCCTCCAGGATGGCGTCGAGCACGCCCCAGGTGAAGGCGCCGTGCGCGCCCCCGCCTTGCAGCGCGAGGGAGACGGCTTTCTCGGCTTTCGGGCCGGCGAGGCCGGGGAGGGGGGAGGAGGTCATGCCGCGGAGCGTCCCTTCCTGTGGGTGCGGCCATGCCGGCCGTGCGAGCGCCGCTCGCGGGCGAGCGTGAAGTAGCGGCAGGCGAGGGCGACCGTCTTCGGCAGCGGCCGACCCGCGGCATAGTAGGCGATGGTGCGCCGGCCGAGCCCGAGCCGCCGCGCCGCCACGTCGAATGTCCAGCCCTGCTCCTCGAGAAAGGCCTTGAAGTCGAGCGCGGCCTCCGCCTGCGACGCCACCTCCTCGACGGCGACCGAGCTGACGTCGATCGCGCCCTCGGCCCACTCGATCGACGAGCCGTACGGGCCGAGGCGCGCCGCCGCGAACAGCGCGGGATCGTCGCGAAGCGGGCGGTAGAGGGCGAATGTCTCGAGGAACGGTGCGAGATCCACCACCTCGGGAGCGCCCGACCGCTCTCCGTGCGCCCAGGTCACCTCGACCAGGAACGGCGCGAGCGCGCGCACCGACCCGAGCACGGGAAGCCGCCTCCCGACCACGATCTCCTCAGCGCGTCCCATTCAGTTCCTCCCACTTCGCGAGGAGCGAGGCGCGCTCGCGCGCCGCCCACCGCAACACCTCCGCGAGCAGCGCTCTGTCGCGGCATGCCCCTTCCATGACCTTCCCCGTCCTGATTGCGATCGCGACGTTCGTATCCGGGCCGACCAGATGGAAATGGGGTGGCGGATGCTCGAACGGCGCCGCGTAGACGTATACGCCGTACTTGCCGAACGAAGCAATCCGCGGCATTGAACCCAGTCCGGATACTAGTGCATCAGGTGCACCGCTGCAAGAGCCTGCTCGCCCCTCACGCCGCCGTCCACCCGCCGTCCATCGACAGGTTCGCGCCCGTGATCTGGCTCGCGGCGTCCGAGCACAGGAACAGCGCCATGGCGGCCACCTGCTCGACCGTGACGAATTCCTTCGTCGGCTGGGCCTTGAGGAGCACGTCCTCGATCACCTGCTCGCGGGTGAGGCCGCGCGCCTTCATCGTGTCGGGGATCTGGCTCTCGACGAGCGGCGTCCAGACGTAGCCCGGGGAGATGCAGTTCACGGTGACGCCGTGCGCCGCGGTCTCGAGCGCCACCGTCTTGGTGAAGCCCACGAGCCCGTGCTTGGCCGCGACGTAAGCCGACTTGTAGGGCGAGGCGACCAGCGAATGCGCCGAGGCGGTGTTGATGATCCGCCCCCAGCCGCGGCTCTTCATGCCGCCCACGACGAGGCGGGTGGCGTAGAAGGCCGAGGAGAGGTTGATCGCGATGATGCGGTCCCACTGCTCGAGCGGGAAGTCCTCCACCGGCGCGACGTGCTGGACGCCGGCGTTGTTGACGAGGATGTCGACGGGCCCGAGCTCGCGCTCGGCGCGGTCGACCGCGTTCGCCAGCTGCTCGGGCTTGGAGACGTCGGCGCCCGTCCAGGCGGCCTTGACGCCGTGGGCCTGCGCCAGCTCGGCGGCGAGCGCCTCGCAGGCGTCGGTCTCGCCGAAGCCGTCGAGCATGACGTTGGCGCCCTGCGCCGCCAGCGCCTTGGCGACGGCGAGCCCGATGCCGGACGTGCCTCCGGTGACGAGGGCGGTTCTGTCTGTGAGGGTCTTCATGGGGCGTCTCCCGCGCGCGCGTGTTCTGCGGGGCGAGAGACTAGGCGCACGCGGGCGCGAAAGGAAGATGCCGCAGCGCAGCAATACGTCATCGATGGGCGCGGATCACCCGTGCGCCTCGTCTCCGTCGCCTCCCGATCGCGCGGCCACCGGCGCGAGGCGCGCGTCGGCGAGCGCCTCCTGGAGGCGGGCGGTGTTCTCCGCGGGCGAGCGCGGCGGGCCGTCGAAGGTGATGGCCTGCACGTCGATGCCGGCGTTGAGCGAGCCGAGGATCAGGTTGAAGAACACGGTCACGTCCTGGTGCGCGAACTCGAGGTCGAGCGAGACGGCGGGCATGCCGCCCCATTGCAGGTCGACGTCGGCGCGCAGCGCATACCGCAGCGTGCCGGGCTTGAAATGCAGCTCGGTCGAGGAGGCGACGAGATCGTCGATGTTGCCGTGCTGGGCGCCGTGCACGTAGCGGGCGAGGATGTCGAGGTCGACCAGGCGCAGCTCCGCGGCGACGCCCTGGACGGCGTCCGCGACGATCTTCTCGCGCTCCTTGAGGCCCGGCCTCTCGCCCGCTCGCTTCATAAGGTTTACGCTTTCCTAACTCGCTCTCTCGACCTTGCTATAATAGAAGAAGTACAGAAGCTCCGCAACGACGCGGTAGAACTCCGCCGGGATCGGCCGGTCCACTTCCACAGCATCGTACATCGACCTTGCGAGGGGCTTGTCCTCGATCACGGGAATCCCGTGCGTCTGCGCGATCTCGCGGATCTTGAGCGCCACCAGGTCCTGGCCCTTGGCCACCACCACGGGCGCGCCGCCCTCCTCGCGCACGTAGCGCAGGGCGATGGCGTAGTGGGTGGGGTTGGCGATCACGATCGTGGCGCGGGGCACGTCGGCGATCATGCGCCGGCGGGCGCGGTCGCGGGCGAGGGAGCGCATGCGCATCTTCACGAGCGGGTCGCCCTCCGCCTGCTTGTGCTCGTCCTTCACCTCGTGGCGCGACATGCGCAGGTCCTTCTTCCACTTGAAGCGGGAGAAGGCGATGTCGGCGATGACGAGCACCACGATCGAGACGCACACGGCCGAGAGCAGCCGGATGGTCAGCGACAGGATCAGCTCGGGGATCTGGGTGGGGTCGGAATACATGCCGTTCACCACCCGCCAGTAGTCGACGCGCGCGATGAGCGCGACGACCGCCGAGACGACGACGAACTTGAACACGGCCTTGCCGAGCTCCATCCCGCCCTGCGCGCCGAAGATTCGCGTGAAGCCCTGGATGGGAGAGATCCGGTTGAGCTTGGGCTGGATGCGGTCCTTGGCCATGCGCGGCGCGTTCTGGAGGAAGCTCGCGGAGAGGCCGAAGACGGCGATGATCGCGACGATCGGCGCGAGGAACACGCCCAGGCCGAGGGCGAGTGCATGCATGAGCGTCGTTGCGTCCCTCGCGTCATGGAGCGCGATCCCCCCCGGGTCGTCGATCAGGCGGTACAGGAGATCGACCATCTCCGCCGCCGCGTTGCCGATGACGAAGTGGGCGATCGCGAGGGAGGCCAGGACGCCGGCGAACACGGAGGCCTCCTTGGAGACCGGCACGTTGCCCTTATCGAGCGCGTCCTTGATCTTCTTCTCGGTCGCTTCCTCCGTCTTGGATGCCTTGTCCTCGTCGGACACTGGTCCCTCCTCCTCGGTCCTCCCGGGGCCGGCGCGCGCGGCGCCGGCGTTCGAGGTCAGCTGAAGAAGGCGCGGTCCTCCTGGTCGGAGTTGAGCTCGATCTCGCCGCGGCCCGCCATCTCCAGCGCGAGGTCGGTGATGGCGCGGCGCGCGTCGATGACCTCGCGCTGCGCCACCGGCTCGCCCGAGACGAGCTCGTGCTCGACCATGCGACGCGCCCGCGAGCCGAGCGAGGACAGGATGGCGTCGCGGAAGGCGGCGTCGGTGCCCTTCAGCGCGGTGACGATGCGCTCGGTCGGGATCTGGTCGAGGATCGCCATGCGCGCGCGCGGCTGCAGCTTGATGACGTCCTCGAAGGTGAAGAGCAGGCCCTTGAGCACCTCCGCCGTCTTCGGCCGGGTGTCGGCGAGCGAGGTGAGCACGTCCTCCATCTGGTCGCGCTCCATCTTGTTGATGATGTCGGCCATGCGCGCATGGGTGTCGCCGCCCATGTTGCGGGCGAAGTTGAGCATGAAGTCCTCGTGCAGCGTGCGCTCGACGATGCGCATCGTCTCCTCGACCACGGGCTTGAAGGACAGCATCCGGCGCATCAGGGAGTTGCGCAGCTCGTGCGGCAGGAGGCCCATCACCTTGGCGGCGCAGGAGGGCTTCACCTTCGAGAGGATCAGCGCCGCGGTCTGCGGGTGCTCCTTCATCAGGTAGGCGGCGAGGATCGATTCCGAGACGCCGGAGATGCGCTCCCAGATCGAGCGGTTGGCGTTGCCGAGCACGTCCGACATGATCTCGGAGACCTGGTCGGGCGGCAGCACGCCGGTCAGCAGCCGCTCCACCTCCTCGGCGGTGCCGTAGAGGCTCGTGCCGTTGGTGATCTCGCCGGCGAACTCCTCGACGATGTCCTCGAGCTCGGGCGCGGAGATCGGCCCGAGGTCGGCGGCGGCGCGGGAGATGCGCTTGAGCTCGTCCGGGTCGAAGCGGGCCAGCAGCCGCCCGGCCGTGTCCTTGCCGAGCGCGAGCAGCAGGGCCGCGACCTTCTCCGGTCCCTGGAGTATGCGCGGGCCGACCGGCCCTGCGTTGAGCGTCGCGGGGATCGCCATCGCGCCGCTCCTCCTCAGGCGTTCGCCGCCGGCGCGCCGACGATCTCGGTGAGGGACACGCCGAAGCGGGAATTGTCGTCCTCGACGACCACGACCTCGCCGCGGGCGACGACGCGCCCGTTGACGACGACGTCGACCGGCTCGCCCACGCGGTGGTCGAGCGGCACGACGGCGCCGCGGCCGAGCTTCATCAGGTTCGACACCGGCATCGTCGCCGAGCCGAGCACGACCTGCAGCGAGACGGGGATGCGCATGATGGCCTCGAGGTTGCCGTGCGCGCGGGCCGCGCCGATGGTCGCGGCGGCGGCGGCTTCCGCCGCTTCGTCCTTGCCGAGGCGCACGGTCTCGGTCTCGGCGAAGGCGCCGGCCTCGGCGGCGGCGAACTCGGCGGGCTTGGGGGCGGGCTTCTTGGTGGACATGGATCGTCTCCGGGTTCTCGGTATCGGTTCAGGCCTCGTCGGGCAGGCGCTTCACGACGACGGTCGGCCAGGAATAGGCTTTGGAAGAAACCTGGGGCTTCTGCTCCGGCCGGGGCCGGAAGGCTGCGGGGGGCGGCTCGCGCGAGGCGGGCGCCTGCGCAGGCGCCTCGGTGAGGACGCGGGGGACCGTCCCGGCTCCGGCGGCCTCCGCCGCCTCGAGCCGCGCCATCACCGCGCGGGCCTCGTCGATGCGCTCGCCGAGCGCCAGGAGCACGCTCGCGCCCTCGGCCTGGACGCTGTCGACGGCGCGCTCCACGCCCTCCATGGCGCGGCCCGTCTGGGCCAGCACGGCGGCGTATTCCTCGTTGTAGGCGCGGAAGCGCCGGAACTCGCGGCGCAGGCCGACCGCGTAGGCGGCCGTGGCGAGGAGCGCCACGATCAGCACCGCGTCCAGCAGCGAGACGGCGTCAATCGGCAGCGAGGTCATCGATGAACTCCTGCTCTTCGTCGATCACGTCCTCGACCCTCAGCATGTAGGCGCCCTGCGACTGGCCGAGGTGGCAGCGGAACAGCGCCTGGCCGTTGCACTCGAGCCGCACCAGCGAGCGCGGCGTCGCCTGCAGCTCGATCACCTGGCCGACCTCGAAGGCGGCCACGTCGCCGAGGTCGACGGTGCGCTCCTCGAGCACCGCCTTCAGCGACACCGCGGTGCGCGAGACCTCCGACTGCATCTGCTTCGACCAGCGCGGATCGGCGGTGGCGACGTCGCCGGAGACCACGTGGGCGAGGCCCTGGCGCATCGGCGAGAGCGCCGATTGCGGGATGATCACGAACATCTCCCCGCCGCGCCCGAGCGCCTGGATCAGGAGCTTCGCCACGACGGCGAGGTTGTTGCGCCGGCCGATGATGGCGAAATCCATGCGGGTCTCGGTGCGCTCGAGCTTGAGCGCGGTCTTGGAGATCGGCGCGAAGGCCGCCTGCACGGCCTTGCCCGCCTCGTCGAACAGCGCCTGGGCGACCTTCATCTCGACGTTGGAGAAGGCGCGCTCGTCGTCGATCGGCGGCTCGGAGCCGTCCGAGCCGAAGAGCACCTCGATCATGGTGAAGACGAAGTCCCGGTCGAAGCCCACCAGGATGCGGGTGTCCCAATCGACCGCGTGGTACATCGCGGCGATGGCGTTCGACTCGTAGTCCTCCAGGATGTCGCCGATGCGCCCGCTCTCGATGTTCGACACCGAGAAGTAGGACGGCGAGGCCGACATGTGGCGCAGGCCGTCGGCGCAGTAGGTGGCCACGCGATCGAAGATCACGTGCAGCATCGGCAGCCGGTCGATGGTGATCCCGGCGGCGTCGAGCAGGCGGTCGGAGACGCCGCCCGCGGCGCCGGCTTGGAAGTTCTCGATGTTCATCAGGCCGCTCCCTGGAGGGCCGCGCGGTCGTTGGCCGGGCGGCTCGAATGGGAGATCGTCTCGCTCTCGACCTCGTCGATCGACGGGCGATCCCCGGCGGCGATGGCCTTGCGGCCGTGCTCGACCGCGATCTGCGGCAGGGCGCCGTTCATGAAGGCGAGCAGCGTCTGCTTGGCGATGGTGTAGAGGCGCATCTGGTGCTCGCGGGTCGCCTTGATCTTGATCGCGAGCGGGCCGACGAAGCCGTAGCTCAGGAAGATGCCGGCGAAGGTGCCCACGAGCGCCGCGCCGATCAGCGAGCCGAGCAGCGCGGGCGACTGGTCGAGCGCGCCCATCGCCTTGATCACGCCCAGCACCGCGGCGACGATGCCCAGCGCCGGCAGCGCCTCGGCGACCGTCATCAGCGCGAAGTAGGGCTTGAGCTTCTCGCGCCGGTGGGTCTGGATCTCCTCGTCCATCAAGGCCTCGATCTCGTGGGGACGGGCGTTGCCGATGACCATCAGGCGGACGTAGTCGCACACGAAGCTCGTGAGTTCCGGGCGCGCGAGCACGCGCGAGAACTTGGCGAAGATCTCGCTCTCCTGCGGCGCGTCGATATGCGGCTCCACCTCGTTGCGGCCCTTCGAGCGGATCTCGCGCATGAGCATGTAGAGCAGCCCGAGCAGGTCGAGATAGTCGCGCGATTTCGGGACCTGGCCGATCATCGCCTCGACCGAGGCGCGACCCGTGTCGCGCACCGTCTTGAGCGAGTTCGCGATGATGAAGGTGCCGATCGCGGTGCCGCCGATGATGACGAACTCCCACGGCTGCCAGATGACCGGAATATGCCCGCCCATGGCGGCGAAGCCGCCGAGCAGCGAGGCCATCGTGATCACGATGCCGATGAAAACACCCAAGGCCGATGCCTCCCCTGATGCGTGCGCGTCGTGGGGAAGGTTTAGGCGGGCAAGCTTGTGCGAGGGTGGTGGGGGAGGGGAGGGGGGACGCCGAGCCAGCAGATGTACCATTTTTGTTCTTGATCAACCAACGTGACTTGTGGCAGTCTCCCGGTCGGGTTCTCCGCACGCCACGGAAAGCCGGGAGATCGGAGCATGAGCGATATCAGGCGCTATTCGCTGAGCGAGATCGAGGAGATGCGCCGCCGCGGTGAAGTTCACGTGTTCGCGGATGCGCCCGAGGGACCTGCGATCGACGACGACGACTGGGAGGAGGCGTTTCCGGGCGAGGCGGAAGACGATCGCGCCGACCGGGAGGTGGTGACGCTCAGCCTCGACCGCGAGGTCGTCGAGGCGCTCCGGCGCGAGCGGCCCTGGGATTGGCAGGGCTTGATCGAGGAGATCCTCCGAGACCATGCCACGCGCTCGCGGGTTGATCCGGACACGTCTCGGCGATCCCGCGGGCGGTGAGAGGCGATATCGATGCTCGACGTGCAGATCGGGTCGTGTGAGGAGCCTTTCGACACTTGGCACGGCCCCGATTTCGGCGAGGCCTTCTGGCGCGGCTCCGATCCGGCCCTGAGCGAGGCGGTGTTCGACGTCGTCTTCGACGAGGACATGGTCGAGCCGCGGCCCGGGGAGACGCCGGAGGCTTGGCGGGCGCGGGTCGAGGACGCCGTGCGGACACGGGCGGACGAGCTCCGCGTGCGAACCGATGCGCCTGCGCCCCGCCCGTCCCGCTGATCGCGAGGCGCTGCTCGCGATCTCGCTCGCCACCGGCGACGCGGGGGGCGACGCGGCGCGGCTCTACCGCGACGGCGACCTGATCGGGCTGATCTACTCGGCCCCCTATCTCGCGCTGGAGCCGGATCTCGCGCCCGTCGCGCAGGACGGCGACGGCGTCGCCGGCTTCGCGGTGGGGACGGCGGACACGCCCGCCTTCGAGGCGCGGCTCGAGCGGGACTGGTGGCCGCCCCTGCGCGCGGCCCATCCGGCCCACGAGGGCGATCCCGCCGCCTGGACCGCCGACGAGCGCCGTATCGCCCGCTTCCACGCCCCGCGTCTCACGCCGACGGCGGTGACGGCGCGCCGTCCCGCGCATCTGCACCTGAACCTCCTGCCGCGCGCCCAGGGTCGCGGGCTCGGCCGGCGGCTCGTGCAGACGTGGCTCGCGCGTCTCGCGGAGCTCCCGGCCCCGCCGGGCGAAGGCCGGCCGGAGGTCGGCGTCGGCGTCCATGTCGGCGTCGGCCCCGCCAACGCGCGCGCCCTGCGCTTCTGGCGCGCCTGCGGCTTCGAGCCCCTGGAGGACCCGGAGCGCGCGGCGCGCGCGGGCGTCGTCTGGATGTGTCGGGATGCGGACGAACCGGCAGGGGGCGTGCTCGGCCGCGCTGCGCCGTGAAACTTCGCGCCGCCCGCGCGATTTCCTTCCCGCGAGGAGACGCAGCACCGCGCCCCCTCGGCACGAAGGAGGCGACCCATGGCCGACACCGACACGCACCGGCTCCAGCGCCGCGGGCTGACGCCATGATGTTCAAGGACCGCATCCAGGCCGGCCGCCGCCTCGCCGGGGCGCTGGCCCACCACGCGGGCGAGGGGACCATCGTGCTCGCGCTCCCCCGCGGCGGCGTGCCCGTGGCGGCCGAGGTGGCGGACGCGCTGGGCGCGCCGCTCGACCTCGTCATGGTCCGCAAGATCGGCGCACCGGGCCACCCGGAATACGGCATCGGCGCGCTCGTCGACGGCAAGGACCCTCAGGTCGTCATCGACGAGGCCACCGCCCGCATGGCCGGCGCCGACGTGGCCTATCTCGAGGAGACGAAAACGCGCGAGCTCGCCGAGATCGAGCGTCGCCGGCGCGCCTACCTCGGCGACCGCACGCCGCTCGACGTGGCGGGCCGCACGGTCATCGTCGTCGACGACGGCATCGCCACCGGCTCCACCGCCAAGGCCGCGCTGCTCGCCCTGAAGAAGGCCGGCGCCGCCCGCTGCATCCTCGCCGTCCCCGTCGCGCCGGTCGAGACGGTGGAGGCTTTGCGCGCGCTCGCGGACGAGGTCGTCGTGCTCGCGACGCCCTATCCGTTCCACGCCGTGGGGCTCTACTACCAGGACTTCGACCAGACCACGGACGAGGAGGTGGTGGAGGCGCTACGGCGGGCGAAGGGGTGAGGGGGCAGGGGCGGCGGTTCAGGCCGCGCCGTCGAGGAGCCGCGCGACGAGCGCCTCGATGCGTGCGCCGACCCCGTCGTCCGCGAGCGCGCCGCGGATCAGCCCGCGCGCCCGCTGGAAGCGCACGCCCTCGGGCAGCGCCACCGCCGCCGCCACGCTCTCCGCCTCCCGCGCAGCCGCCGCGAGATCCGCGTGGAGCGCGTTCGCGGCATCGAAGCGGGGGATCGGCAGGGACCAGACGACCTTGTCGAAGTGGCGGGCACCGAAGAGGCCGCGGGCCTGAAGGCCGACTATGAGTGCACGGGTCGTTTCGCTGTTGACGATCGCCGCGAGAAAAAGCGCTTCTTCGTCTGATGCCGGCGCATACCAATAAAGCATGTGATCGATTACAAAGCTCGCATCTCGTACAACGCACGCAGCAGGTCGCGAGCCCGATTTTGCGTAGACGATCCTTAAGGATTGCAGCGGAAATTGAGCTCCTAGTTCGTTATGATAGTTCCACCTTCCCGCAAGAGTGAGACCACTTCCTTCTCCGAGGTCCTTCCAAGTTCTTTCGGCGGCCCGCATCCATCCGCTGAGCCCATCGTAACCGCGGTTCGCCGCCCCCTCCGCATCGAGGACGTGCCCGGTCGCGTCTACCGGCACGACGCCTTCGAACGGCGCGAAGACGCGATACGGCAATATGCTCTCACCGAGCAGCACAGGCCGGATGAACTCCGCCTCGACCGGATGCTCGATCGACGGCGCCGATTTCCACGGCTCCTTTTCCTGGTTCGAGCGGCGGCTGACGACCGCCGGCTTCGCCGGGTTGACGCCGAGCTTTCCGAACGTGCGCCGCTCGACGAGGCAGAGCTTGCGCGGATAGAGCGTCGCCCCGTCCCGAAACAGCTTGCGATATTCCGATCCGCCGCTGAACGTCCCGGCGCTGGGCGCCGGGCCGCCCTCGCGCACGGTGAGCAGCCGGTCGGCGACCGCCTCCGGCGCGTCGCGCAGGGGCAGGTGCCCGGAATAGGTGCGCACGGTCGTGGGGATCGGCTTCGCCGTGGCGCGGCGGCGGCCGAAGACGGCGCAGGACGGAACCGGGAAGAGCGGCTCGACGTCCCGGTCCATCACCCAGGCCTCGTCCCAATGGATGCGCAGCGAATCGAACGAGCCGGCGCGCAGCTGCTCGAACTGCCCGCGCGAGAGCACGGCGAGCGGCAGAACCAGCCCCAGCCGCCCCGAGGCGCGCAGGTAGAGGCCCGCCGCGCGCACCGCGAAGAGGGCGCACAGGTCGTTCTGGGTGGCGAAGCGCCCGCCGACATACACCCGCTCGCCCTTGGCCAGCTCCTTGAAGCGCTTCTGCAGGTCGGCGCTCATGTGGCGGAAGGCGACCCAGGGCGGGTTGCCGACGAGCACGCTCGCCCATCCGTTCTTCGCCGAGAAGGCGAGTGGCCGCGAGAGGTTGCGGGCGACGTAGGCCCAGACCGTGTCGCGGCCCTCGCGGCGCAGACGGTCGAAGGTCTCGTAGGTCGCGCCCATGTCGACCACCGAGTCCCGCTCCTCCTTGGTGAGGTCGCGCTTGTAGTGCATCTCGATCTCGCGAACGAGGCGGTACTCGACCTGGTCGCGCGTGTTGCCGGCCTCCGAGCCGGCCCGCATCGCCTCGATCGCCTTGTCGAACAGCGCCGGGTCGCGGCAGAAGGCGTCGGGGAAGTCGAGCTTGGTCGCGCCCGATCCGTCTGGCTTCGCCGGCACGCGCACGGTCAGCTCCTTGAGCCCCATCACGTCCGTGATGGAGAGCTGGAGCGCATCGCCGAGATAGACCGGCACCGAGATCGAGCCCTTGCGCGCGGGCAGAACCGGCGCCAGCGCGAGGAGGTAGGTGACGCGCGCGATGATCACCGCGACCGGGTGGATGTCCATGCCCGCCACCAGCTCGGTCGCCCGCCCGGCCCGTTCCGCCTCCGGCAGGTCGCCGTCCTCGGCCTCGGCGAGCACCAGCCGGATCGCGTGGAACAGGAACGCGCCAGAGCCGCAGGCGGGATCGAGGACCCGCTGCTCGAGGGGCGACGTCACGCAATTCTTCACCACCTTCGAGGCGAGCCAGTCCGGCGTGTAGTACTCGCCCAGCCCGTGCCGCTCGTCGCGGTCGATCAGGCTCTCGTAGAGGGTCTTGAGCACGTCGGTCTGCGCTTCGCGCAGGCGGAAGCGCCGCACGTGGGCGAGCACGCGCCGGACCAGCGCCTCGCCCGCGGTGGACGCGACGATCCAGTCGAAGAAGTCGCTCTCGACCGCGCCGTAGATGCCCGCCGCCTGGAAGGCGTCTCCCGAGAGGAGTCGCTTCGGATCGTCCTCGCGGATCTCCAGCACGGCGCCCGCGATCGCCTTGGCGACGATGACGAGGAACGTGTGCTGCATGAACAGCGCGTCGCTCTCCACGTCCTTGCCGTAGACGAGCTTGAGCAGCTGCGCCCAGAGCTGGCGCTTGAGCGCCACCGCGGGATCGTCGCGCAGCGAGACCCAGAGCGCATCCAGCTCGCGGGAGGCCCGCCGGTAGGCGACCGACTCCTGCCCCAGCTCGGCCTTGATCGTCAGCTCGTCGGTCGGCAGGGAGGCCTTGAGCGCGAGCGCACCGTCCAGGAAGGCGAGGAACGCCTCCGCCCGGTCGGGATTGAGCGTCTCGCGTCGCAGCTCCACGAGCGCGCCGTCTGCGGAAAGCTCGAGCACCACCCACACCCGCCCGTCGGACGCGATGCCGATGAAGCGCTCGCCTTCCTCCGTCTCCCGATTGGCGAGATAGTCCGGCATCTTGCGGGCGACGTCGGCCCACTCCGCCGTCACGTCGCGCTTGGCTTCGAAGACCGTTCGCCCGATCAGCGCATCGGTCCGCGATCGCACCTCGATGCGCTGCTCGAACCGGATCTCCGCGAGCGGGACGCCGAACTCCTCGACGAGGAGATCCCTGAAGTCCGCCTTCACCTCGTCGTGGCCGGGCCGGCTCGCCAGATGGACGAGGAGGTTTCTCACTTTGTCCGAAACGGCCACGTCGAGCCCCACAACACCCTGGTTCGACAAGGTCTGCGGCATCGGGGAAGGGGGGTCAAGCGCGGTCGGTCCGGGCTTTGCCGGTTATCCCTTTCGAATCGCCGGATGCCGGGCGGCTCACACCGCGATCGCCCCCATCCCCAGAGCCAGCGCCGCGCCGGCGGCGAGGATCAGCCGCAGGCGGCCGAACCATTCCGGCGCCTCCTCGCGGCAGACGAGGCCGTAGTCGAGGAGGCCGAGCAGGACGTGCAGGCCGGCGAGCGTCCACAGCCGCGGCTCGGGGGGAAGGGCGAGCGCGGCGAAGGCGAGGAGCGAGGGCACGACCGAGATGACGTATCCGCGCCGCGCCGGGCCCTGTTCCTCCATCGACACCGCGATGCCCCAGCGGATGCCGCCGAGGAAGGACAGGATCAGCGCCCCGTAGGCGGCGAGCGCCAGCGCGAGCGCCGGCGCACCGACGCCGAGATCGACGCCCGTGGCGACGCCGAGCGCGAGGCCCCAGTAGGGAATCAGGCCGGCGAGCCCGAGGGCGAGCGGGACGGGCGGGATGGACGCGTCGGCTTTCATGATCGGCGGGCGCTCGCGGTCGTCTTCGGGGAGGGGACGCGCGGGCGGACGCCCGGCAAGGGCAGACATAACGCCTGAGGCTTCCCTGGCAAGTTCTACCGGCGAGTCGCAGCCACGCGGCGAGCGCTCTACAGCCGCGCGAGCGCCCGCTCCAGCGCCGCGACGCACTCCCCGTCGAAGGCCGCGCCGACGTCCGCACGCAGGATGCCGAGCGCCGTCTCCACCGGCATGCCGGCGCGATAGGGCCGGTCGGCGGTGAGCGCGTCGAAGACGTCGGCCACCGAGAGCACGCGCGTGTCGAGCCCGATCGCGTCGCCGCGGAGGCCGTAGGGATAGCCGCGCCCGTCGAGCCGCTCGTGATGCGCGCCCGCCACCTGGGCGAGCCCGCCGAAGGCGCGGATGCGCGCGAGGATCAGCTCGCTGTCGCGGGAATGGTTGCGCATGATCCGCCACTCCGCGTCGTCGAGCTTGCCCGGCTTGTCGAGGATGGCGTTCGAGACGCCGAGCTTGCCGATGTCGTGGAGGAGGGCCGCGCGCTTCAGCCAGGTGCGGCGCAAGCCGGGGAAGCCGAGCTCGTCGGCCACGAGATCGGCATAGAAGGCCACCCGCTCGCTGTGGCCGGCGGTGAAGGGGCTCTTGGCGTCGATCACCTGCGCGAAGGCGCTCGCCACGTCGTCGAGCCCCGCGCCGTCGAGCCGCCGCGTGCGCCGCGCCGGGGACAGGAGGAGGGTCCGCGCCTCGAGATCGGGCGCGGCGAGCGCGTCCCAGAACGCCGGTGTGGCGGCGACGTCCTCGAAGGCGGCGACGATGCCGGGGTCGAACCAGGTCCCGGCGCGGGCGCGCGCCTCCGCGCGGGCGGCCTCGCGCCCGCCGGTCTGGTGGAAGACGTCGACGACCTGCGCCAGCAGCGCGATGCGCGCCTCTCGGGCGATCGCCGCGCCCGCGAGGCCGGAGGGCCGTCCGCCGCCGTCCCAATGCTCGTCGAGATCGCGGATGCCGGTGCTGACCGTCTGCGAGAACCCCATCGCCTGCGCGATCGCCGCGCCGCGCTCGCAGCGGATCTCGATCAGCTCGCGGGCGATCTCGCCTCCGTTGCGCACCACCTCGATCACCGCGCCGAAGCGCGCCGCGAGGCCGTGGCCGAGCCCGGTATGGTCGAGCACGAAGCGCAGCGCCTGGGGCAGGCTGTCGCCGACGCGCTTGTAGTCGCGCTTGAAGGTGCGGTCGTCCGTCAGGTAGAGCGCGCAGATCCGCGCCGCGTTCGACGAGCAGCCGAGGTCCTTCAAGAGCACCGCGTAGAACACGTCCGACAGCGCATCCTCGTCGAGCCCCAGCGCGCGGCCGATCTCGTGGCCGATGAAGGCGCAGCGCAGGGCGTGGCCCTGCGGCTGCCCCTCGGTGATGTCGAGGGCGTGCGAGAACGCGCCGAGGACGTCGGCGAGCGCGAAATCGCTCTCCTCGCTCTCGGGAAGGCACGGCGGCGGCGTGAAAGGATGGGCGCCCGAGGCGATCGCGGCGGGAGAAGGCTGGGGGAGGCTCATCGCGCCAGCGTGAGGGGTGCGCCTTGCCGTCGGATTAACGCCTCAGTCGCGCCGGAACACCACGCTCGCGAGCCAGCCCAGGAACAGCGCCGCGCCCGCCGTTCCCAGGCCGTAGACCAGCGACTGCTCCTCGGCCAGGAAGGCGATGCGCTGCTCGAAGCCGATCTTGACGAGCTCGAAATTGGTCGTCTCGCGGGCGAGCAGCGCGCCGTCGGCGAAGAGCATCGCCTCGACCTCGTAGTTCCCCGGCGGCGCGTCCGCGGGCAGCGTGATGGCGGCCCGGAAGATCTCGGGCGTCATGAAGGCGATCCCGCGCTCGCGCTCGACGTAGAGGTTCATGTCGCGTTTGATGCGCACCAGCGCCTCGCGGAAGAGCGCCTCGCGCCCGTCGCGGGGCATGGTGTCGCCGACGTGCAGAGCGAAGCCGTCGAGCCCCACGGCCAGCCGCTCGCGCAGGATGGGCGCGGCGATCTCGTCCAGCGGCGCGGAGGTCAGCGCGGCGTAGAAGGCCGGGACGCTCGCGAACTTCTGCTGCTCGCCGTTGATCCAGACGAACCCCAGCTCCTCGCGCAGCCGGACCGTGACGCTCTGCGGCGGCCCGCGCACGATCACGGCGGCCTGGTAGGGCCCCGCCCGCGCGATGGTCTGCGCGTCGCGCTGGATCGCCCCGAAGAGCACGACCTGCGAGCCGGCGTAGTTCGAGGTGATCGCGACCTGGTGGCTCGAGAGCGAGATCAGCAGCGATTCGGCCCGCGCCGCGCCCGCGAGCCAGAGCGGCGCGAGGCCCGCGAGAAGCGCCAGGGCGGCCGGGAGGAGGCGGCGGGCGACGCTCATGGCAACGTCTCCGGCCCGGCGATCTGGGTGATCGACAGCGAGAACGGCTCCTCCGGCGGCAGCACCAGCTCGACGGCGAAGCGCAGGCCGACGCCCAGGATGAGCAGCGCCAGCAGGAAGCGGAACAGGTCGGCCCGCAAATTGACGCTGGCCCGCGCCCCGAACTGCGCGCCGAAGACCGCGCCGACGATCAGCATCAGCGCCAGCACGAGATCGACCGCCTGGTTCGCGACCGCGTGCAGCACCAGCGCGGCGATCGTCGTGCAGACGATCAGGAAGTGCGACGTACCCACGACGATCGCGGTGGGCACCCGGAACATGTAGAGCAGCGCCGGCACGAGGATGAAGCCGCCGCCGATGCCGAGCATCGCGCCCGCGAAGCCGATGAAGAGCGCGAGGCCGAGCAGCGGGATGACGCTGGCGTAGAGCTTCGAGCGATGGAAGCGCATGCGCAGCGGCAGGCCGAGATACGCCGGATGCTCGCCCGCCCGGCGCCGCATGCGCGGCTTTCCCTTACGCGATTGCATGAATTCGCGGATGCTCTCGCGCAGCATCAGCGAGCCGACCACGGTGAACAGGGTCACGTAGGAGACGACGATGAGCAGGTCCAGCTGGCCCGCGCGCCGCGCCGCGGCGAACAGCCACACGCCGAGCGCGGTCCCGACGAGACCGCCCATCACCAGCACGAGGCCGAGCTTCACGTCGAGCGCCCGCCGCCTGAGCGCCGCGAGGCCGCTCGTCGTCGAGGAGGCGACGATCTGCGCGGTCTGGGTCGCCACCGCGACCGCCGGCGGTATGCCGAGGAAGATCAGGAGCGGCGTCATCAGGAAGCCGCCGCCGATCCCGAACAGGCCCGAGATGAAGCCGACCGCGGCCCCGAGCCCCAGAATGAGAAAGAGGCTGACCGGCATCTCGGCGACGGGCAAGTAGATGAGCACGGACGGACCCTCGGACCCGGAGGCGGCCCCCGGGCGTGACGCAAGACGATCAACGGCGGCCCCGCGAGGGGACCGCCCACCTGTCCTGCCGCGCGTCGATGACGCTGGTGTGGCCGAGCGCGAGAAAGCTCTCGCGGCTCAGCCGAGCCGCGCGCGGGGGGAAAGGCTCGCGGAGCGATCGTTCCACCCATGCGCCGGAAGCGCAACCTCGTTCGCGTCCGCCGAGGGCGTTTCCGGCCGCCAGGCCTCCGCGGCGGCCTCGGCGAGCACGAGATCGCTCGCGGAGAGGCGGCTCGCCAGCTCGTCGCGGCGTGCGCCGGCGTCCGCGTCGCCCTGGGCCTCGGCGATGGCGAACCAGGTGTAGGAGGCCGAGAGGTCCTGTGGCGTGCCGAGCCCGCGGGCGAGCAGGACGGCGAGATTGTACTGGCTGTCGCGCACGCCGTGCTCCGCCGCGCGGCGGAACCAGCCGATCGCGCCGGTATAGTCGGGCTCGCCGCCGATCGCGCCCTCGGCGAGCAGAACCGCGAGGTTGTGCATGGCGGTGATGTTGCCGCTCTCCGCCGAGCTCCGGTACCAGCGCTCGGCCGCCTGCGGATCGCGCGGCACGCCGACGCCCTTGTCGTAGATCTGCCCGATCCGGTATTGCGCCGGAACGATGCCGCGCTCGGCGAGCCGCTCGAACAGTGCGGCGGCGAGCTGCGGATCGCGGACGGCGTCGCGGCCGTCGGCGAGGCGCGAGGCGAGCTCGAAGGCGGCGGCCGGGTCGCCGGCCAGCGTCGCCTGGCGCAGCCGTGACGGCGCGGCGCTCTCGGGAATGTCGAGGTCGGCGACGAGGGGCGAGACCGGTCCGAGGGGCGCGGGCTCGGCGGCCGAATCGGCGTCCATGACCCGTGCGGCGAAGGTCGTCGCCTCGTCGCGCCGCGGCGGCAGAAGGATCTCCCGACCGGACGCCTCGCGGTCGACGGTCTCGCTCCGAGGGGCCGGGATGACGAGATCGCCGGCGGGGATGCCGTTCGCGAGGGGCGCCGCGGGCAGGCCCATGAAAGTGGGCATGCGCGGGCGCTCCGGCGCGCCCGCGTCCGTTGCGCCCGCCGTCCCGAGCGACTGCGTCGTCTCGGGCGTCGCGCCCGCGGCGGGCGCGTCCGTGACCGGGGCGGCGGCAGGAGCGGGAACCCGGACGGGCGCGTCGACGGCGCCGAGCGGCGCGCCGCCGTCCGAGGGCGCGGCCATCATGGGCTCGGCGATCCTGGGCTCGGCCATCTCGACGCCGCCGCTGGACCGGCCGAGCATGCTGTTGACCTGCAGCGCGCCGATCGCGAGGACGATCGCGGCGAGGCCGAGCAGCAGCGGCTTGCGGCGGCGGTCGAGGATGCCCTTCATGCGCGAGGCGAGGCTCGCCGGCCCGGCGCCTTCGTCCGCGCCGGGCTTGTCGCGCTTGGCGGCGGCCGCGGCCTCGGCGGCGGCGGACTGGGCCGCGCGCCGGGCGGCGGCGATGAAGCTCGCCTTGACGTCTCCGCCGTCGGCCTCCTCGGCGCGCGGCTTCGGGCCGCGGTTCGGCGAGGGACGGCCGGACCCCGGCTCGAGCAGGATCTCGTCGAGCGGCGGCGGCGTCGGCGCGTCGGCTTCCGCGAGGAGAGCGGCGGCGGCGGTATCGGTTCGCGGGTCGGGCATCGCGGCGCGCGCGCCGCTGCGGAAGGCGGAGAGATCGAACCCGCCGACCTCCGGCTCGGGCCGCGCCGTCCGCGCCGCCTTCGGCTCCTTGGCGAGCGACGGCTCCCTGGTTTCCTCCGCCTTGCCCTCGGGCGCCTTGGCGCGGCGGGGGTCGCGGGCCGGATCGCGCGCCGGCGCAGCGCCGGGCTCGAGCGAGGCGAGCCGCGTGACGAGCGCCTCCAGCGTCGTGTGCACCGCGGTCATCGTGTCGCGGCTCTTGCGCTCCGCCTCGACCTGGGAGGCCTTCAGCCCCTCGATCGAGCGGGTCAGGCTCGCGAGCGCCGGATCCTCGCCGCGCGGCGCGGGCGCGCTCTCGCGCAGGCCGTCCTTGAGCCCGTCCACCTGCGCCATCAGGTCGGACATCGACTTCTCGAGCGCTGCCAGCGCGGGGTCGCCCCCCCGGTCGCGCTCCAGCCGGGCGGCGATCTCCGAGATCTGCCGCTCCAGGGCCTCCATGCCGTCGGATCCGTCGCGCGGCGTCTCGTCGAGCTTCGCGGCCAGGCTCGCGAGCATGCCTTCGAGCGGCTTCAGCCGCTCGTCCGCGGGCGGCGCCTCGAGCCGCTCGTCGATGCGGTCGAGCCGGCGCAGCAGGCCGTCGAGATCGAGCGGCGACTCGGACCGGGGCGTCTCGCGCAGGGCGTCGAGCTTCTCGGCCATGACGTCGAGCCGCGCCGCCAGCGCCGCCGGCGCGGGCGCCTCGAGGCGCTCCGTCAGGCGCTTCTCGAGCGTCTCGATCTGCCTCGCCACGGGCGACACGTCGACCGCCGTCTCCCGGGCGGCGAGCGTGTCGATGCGCGCGCCGAGCGCCTCGATCTGCCCGGCGATGGGGGAGAGATCGACGGCGCCGGCGCGCCCGTCGAGGCGCGCGGCGGATTGCGCGAGCCCCTGGATCTGCTGCGTCAGCGCGCCGATGTCGGCCCGCGAGAGGAGCCCCGTCGTCGCCTCGAGCTTCTCGGCGAGGGTGTCGATGCGCGCGCCGAGCGCCTCGGCGCCGGCGTCGCTCGCGCGCGGCGCGGTGAGATGCTCGCGGATGTCCTCGACGGCGTGGCGCATCGTGGCGAACTCGATCGGGTCGACCTGGGCCCGCGCCATGCGCTCGACCTGGCGGGTCAGCTCCGCGACCTGGCCCGCGAGACCGGCGAGCCGGGTCGGCTCGGCGATTTCGCCGAGGAGCCCGCGCAGGTCCGCGATCTGGTCGCTGAGCGCCTGCACGACCTGCGGGTCGATGCCGGCGTCGGCGACGAGGTCGACCTTGTGCGAGAGCGCGTCGAAAGCCTCGCCGAGGCTCGCCGGCCCGTTGCCGGCGACCTCGTCCGAGAGACGGCGCACCTCGTGCTCGAGCCGCGAGAGCGTGGCGGCGATGTGGGCCGCGTCCGGGCCGCCGGCCTGGCCGAGCTTGGCCTGGAGCAGGGTCTGGGACGCCTCGCGGGCGAGATTGCGCAGGATCTCCTCGAGCGCGCCGACCTCGGCGCGCGTGGCGAGCCCGGCGACCGTGTCGCGCAGCTCCGCGATCTCCTCGCGCACGGTCTCGACCGCGGGCGCGGCCTCCTCGCCACGCGGGCGCACGGTCTCGAGCTGCCCGGCGAGCCGGGCGATGTCGGCGCGCAGCCCATCGAGAATCTCGGCATGGGAGCGGCCCTCGCGGCCGGGCTGGGCGCCCGCCTCCTCCGGATCGGGCCGACGCAGGTGCGCGGCGAAGGCGGGCGCCTTCGCCGTGGCCTGGCTCGACGGCTCGTCGAGCGCCTTCTGCCGCGAGCGGATCTCGGCCACCGCCTCCTGCAGCTCCTCGCGCACGGAGAGCCCACGGCTGCCCCGCGCCCCGGCGACGGGCGTCGCCGGGGCCGCGATACGCTCGGAGATCGCGGCGATGCGCTCCTCGAAGCCGCGCAGCGCGGTGTCGATCTTGGCGTCGAGGGCCGCCTGCTTGGCCTCGTCGCGCGCCTTCTCGGCCTCGCCGTCCTCGCGGCGCCGGGCCTCGAGCTTGGCGAGATGCTGCTCCACCTTCTCGACCGCCTTGAGGGCGGCGTTCATCGAGGGTTGATGACCTTCCGAGACGCGGCGATCGATGTCGTCGAGCCGGCGCGTCATCAGGCCGAGCGCCTCGCCCAGCACGTTGGCGGTGCGGTCCTGGCGCTCGGCGACGGCCTTCGACGTCTCCGAGATGCGGTCCTCGGCGCGCTCGATCCAGCGCGCCACGGAATCGAGGGCCTCTGCGGTCTTGGCCGCGCTCTCGCGGGCGCGGCGGTCCTGCTCGGCGGTGAGGTTGGCGATGACGTGGTCGAGGTTGCGGCTCGCGGCCTGGGCGCGGGCCTGCCCGGCGCCCGAGGCGGCGGCGCCGCCGGAGGCCGCGCCGCCTCCCGCGCCGCGGGTGATCTTGCCGAGCCGGCTCGCGACGCCGTCGAGCTCGTCGTAGCCCGATGCGCCGTAGCCCTGGCCGCCGGCGGCGTAGCCCTGCGCCGCGGGAGCGGCGCGGCGGCGGACCGGCGCCTCGGCATAGGCGCGGGTGGCGCGATCCGCGATGGCGACCGACAGCCACTCGTCGAGGCTCATCCCCGCGCGTCGCGCCGCCTCGCGGGCCGCGTCGCGCACGTCGGGCTCGAGCCCGTCGAGGCTCCAAGGAGCGTTCTGAGAAACGTTCTGCCGCATCGCCGCGCTCTCGGTCCTGTCGGCCGGACGGGAATCCGCCCGGCTCCGGGACGTGGTCTTCGGCCCCCCGCCGCGAGAGCCCGATCGAGCGAGGCGCCGCCCCAACGCGCCTCCCCCGCCGGCGTCCGCATGCGCCGATCCTTGACGATCGGTTGCGGACATGAGCCGACGGGTCGACTTTTCTCCCTCAAGGTAAATACCGGGTTAATGGGATTCTTTACGGGCTCCCCAATCGTCCGCCGAACGCCTTTAGCTTGCGCCGGGCGCGGCGAGCCGACCCTCGGGCCGCGCGGCAGGGGCGAAGGGGCGGCCCCTGCGCATGCGCGCTCGCGCGATCTTGACCTTCGAGGCCGCAGGCGTCACCTGTTCTGCGACCGACCCGCACCTCCGGACGCCCCCATGACCCTCCTCGCAGACGCCGACCACACCAAGTCCGGTCCCGCCGCGCGCCACAGGACCGTGGGCGTGCGGATCGGGGACGTGATCGTGGGCGGGGGAGCCCCGGTCGTCGTCCAGTCGATGACGAACACCGACACGGCCGACATCGACGGGACGGTGGCGCAGGTCGCCAAGCTCGCGCGGGCGGGCTCGGAGATCGTGCGCATCACGGTCGATCGCGACGAGGCCGCCGCCGCCGTGCCGAAGATCCGCGACCGGCTCGACCGGATCGGCTGCGACGTGCCGCTGGTGGGAGACTTCCACTACATCGGCCACAAGCTGCTCGCCGATCACCCGGCTTGCGCGAAGGCGCTGGCGAAGTACCGCATCAACCCGGGCAACGTCGGCTTCAAGGACAAGAAGGACCGGCAGTTCTCGATGATCGTCGAAGAGGCGGCGCGCCACGGCAAGGCGGTGCGCATCGGCGCGAACTGGGGTTCGCTCGACCAGGAGCTGCTCACCCATCTGATGGACCTCAACGCCGCCCAGCCGAACCCGCTTCCCGCCGGCGCGATCACCCGCGAGGCGATGGTGCAGTCCGCCCTGCTCTCGGCGGAGCGGGCGACGGAGATCGGCCTGCCGAAGGACCGTATCGTGATCTCGGCCAAGGTGTCGAACGTGCAGGACCTGATCGCGGTCTACCGCGAGCTCGCCCGGCGCTCGGACTACGCGCTGCATCTGGGCCTGACCGAGGCCGGCATGGGCTCGAAGGGCATCGTCGCGTCCTCCGCCGCGCTCGGCGTGCTCCTCCAGGACGGCATCGGCGACACGATCCGCTTCTCGCTCACCCCCGAGCCCGGCGGCGACCGCACGCTCGAGGTGAAGGCGGCGCAGGAGCTGCTCCAGACCATGGGCTTTCGCACCTTCGTGCCGCAGGTCGCGGCCTGCCCGGGCTGCGGGCGCACTACCTCGACCGTGTTCCAGGAGCTCGCCCGCGACATCCAGGACTGGATCGCCACCTCGATGCCCGAGTGGAAGACCACCCATCCCGGCGTCGAGGCGCTCAACGTCGCGGTGATGGGCTGCATCGTCAACGGCCCGGGCGAATCGAAGCACGCCGACATCGGCATCTCGCTGCCCGGCACCGGCGAGACCCCGGCGGCCCCGGTCTTCATCGACGGAAAGAAGGCCATGACGCTCCGCGGCGCGGGCATCGCCGACGAGTTCAAGACGCTGGTCGTGGAGTACATCGACCGACGCTACGGGGCGCAGGACCGCTCGGCGGCCGAGTGAATCGCGCCGCCCCGTTGACCGTCGATTAACCTTCTTCGTTCAGGTTTCGGAAAGCATGCCGCGTCCGCGCGCGCCTTTCCGGAGCCCTCCGCGTTGCCCCGCGTCCCCGCCACCATCGTCGCCGTCTCGCTCGCCGCCTGCCTCGCGGCGGGCGCGGCGCGCGCGCAGTCCGTGATCGGGGTCGAGGACGGCGACCTCGGCCTGCGGCCCGCTCGGGACGCAGCGGTCTACGCCCCCGTGTACGCTCCCGTTCGCGCCGAGGTCCGCGCCCCGGTCACCCGGCTCGTGCCGGCGTTCGAGGCGCCGCGATTCGTGCGCCGTCCCGCGCCGGAGGCCGATCCGTACGCGCCGATCGGCATCCGGGCGGGCGCCTTCCGGCTGCGCCCGTCGATCACCCAGTCCGCCGGCTGGGACAGCAATCCCGAGCGCGTCGAGACCGGCGCGCGGGGTCGCGCGCTCTCGCGCACGCAGGCCGCGGTGACGCTCGAGAGCGACTGGACGCGCCACGCGCTCACCGGCTCGGCGAGCGGCGTCTACGACGCCTATCGCGGCGGCGACGTCGAGCCACGCGCCTCTGGCGACGCCGACCTCGCGCTGCGCCTCGACATTCGCGAGAACGCCACGCTGACCCTACGCGCCGACGCGGCGACCGCCACCGAGCGCGTCGGCGCCCCCGACCTGCCGAGCGACCTCGCGGAAGGGCCGCGGACCTCGAGCTTCGGCGGCTCGGCGGCGCTCGCCATGAGCTTCAACCGCCTCGCGGTCGGCCTGCGCGGGGGGATCGTGCGGTCGGTCAACGAGGACGGCGTGCGCGCCGACGGCACCCGGGTCGATCGCTCGGGCGAGGACTACGACGAGACCGCCGCCGCGATCCGGCTCGGCTACGCGGCGAGCCCGCGGCTCGTGCCCTTCGTCGAGGCCGAGATCGACCAGCGGCGCTACGATCGCGCCGGTACAGGCCGTGATTCCGACGGCGTCACGGGCCGGGTCGGGGCCGAGATCGAGCTGACGCGCCTCCTGACCGGCGAGGCCTCGGCGGGCTGGCAGGTCCGCGATTACGAGAGCCCAAACCGCGACGACGTCGCCGGCGCGGTCGCGCAGGCGCGGCTCGTCTGGACGCCGACCGCGCTCACCTCCGTCAGCCTGACCGGCGAGAGCCGCATCGCGGAGACGAGCGTCGCCGGCGCGCGCGCCGCCCAGGCGCGCCGGGCGAGCATCGCGATCTCGCACCAGGCGCGGCGCAATCTCGTCTTCGACGCCTCGCTCAGCTGGGCGGGCACCGACTACGAGGGCACCGCGCTGACCGAGGAGCTGATCGCGGCGACCGCGGGCCTCGAATGGCGCCTCACTCGCACCCTCGCGTTCACCGCGACCTATGCGCACGAGCGGCTCGACTCGAGCGCGCCCGGCGGGGACTCCGTGGCCGACGTGGCGCTCGTGGGCGTGCGCCTGACGCGCTGAGGGTTGCCAACCCCGCTTCCGGTCGGCCAAGGTCCGAGCCTTCGAGGGAGGCCGGACGCGCCATGAAGCTGTTGCCGCATCTGCTGACGCGCTTCGTGCGCGACGGGTGCCTCACCGTGATCGACCACGACGGGTCGCGCCAGGACTTCGGCTCTGGGGAGGGCGGTCCGCACGTGGCGATCCGCTTCACCGACGCGAAGGTCGAGCGCGAGATCTTCCTCAATCCCGAGCTTCGCGCCGCCGAGGCCTACATGGACGGGCGGCTCGTGTTCGAGGAGGGCTCGGGCGTGTTCGACCTGCTCCAGCTGTTCTCGGTGAACCGCTCCGGCCTCGCCAGCCACCCGCTGCAGCAGGCGCTGCGGCGCTCCTGGAAGGCGCTGCGGGGCGTGCACCAGTCCAATCCGCTGGGGCGCGCGGCGAAGAACGCGAGCTCCCACTACGACCACCCCGCTTCCTTCTACCGCCTCTGGCTCGACGAGCGGATGGCCTATTCCTGCGCCTATTTCGAGCATCCCGAGCAGCGCCTCGAGGACGCGCAGCTCGCCAAGTTCCGCCACATCGCCGCCAAGCTGAAGCTCGAGCCCGGCATGCGGGTCGCCGAGATCGGCTCGGGCTGGGGCGGGCTCGCGATCTACCTCGCGCAGGTCTGCGGGGCGCGGGTCACCGCGATCAACGTCAGCCCCGAGCAGCTCGCCGCCTCGCGCGAGCGCGCCGCGGCGGCGGGCGCCGCCGAGCGCATCACCTTCGTCGAGCAGGACTACCGCGAGCTCGAGGGCCGCTTCGACCGGGTCGTGTCGGTGGGCATGATGGAGCATGTGGGCGTCGCGCACTTCGACGACTACTTCGCCTCCGTGGGCCGCCTGCTCGAGCCCGGCGGCTTCGCGCTGATCCACGCCATCGGCCGCATGTCCCCGCCGGGCTCGACCGCGCCCTTCATCCGCAAGTACATCTTCCCCGGCGGCTACGTGCCGGCGCTCTCCGAGGTGTTCGCCTCGACCGAGCGCACGCGGCTGTGGGTCGCGGATTGCGAAGTCCTGCGGCTGCACTACTATTGGACCATCAAGGCGTGGCGCGAGCGCTTCGGGGCGCAGCGCGCCGCGGTGGTGGCGCAGATGGGCGAGCGCTTCGCCCGGATGTGGGAATTCTACCTCGCCGCCGTCGAGCTCGGGTTCCTGAACGGCTCGAACATGGTCTTCCAGCTCCTCGTCGCCCACACCCGCGACGCGGTGCCGGTGCGGCGCGACTACATGGTCGAGGAGGAGCGCCGGCTCGCGGCCGCGGAGGGGGAGACTGGAGTCTGAGCGCGCCTCGACCCTCCGCCGCCGACGACTTGTCGTGAAACGACACCGATGCGGCGCTGTAGCGACAGCGCCGTGCGCGCGGCCGTGCGAGGCCGCACGCAGGGCCATACGATTGCACGGCCGCAGGAGGACCGATCATGCTGCAGGTGTTCTCGGCGGTCTGGGCGCTTCTGCTCGGCATCGTGCTGATCATGCTCGGCAACGGCATGCATTTCACCCTCATCGGCCTGCGCGGCGGGATCGAGGAATTCACGGCGGCCGAGCTCGCGATCGTCACCTCCGGCTACTTCGTGGGCTTCCTCTCGGGCGCGCGCTACACGCCGGTGCTGATCCGGCGGGTGGGGCACGTGCGCGTCTTCGCGGCGCTGGGCAGCTTCATGTCGGCGGGGCTGATCTCGTTCCCGCTGCTCGCCGAGCCCTGGGCCTGGACGGTGCTGCGGATCCTGATCGGCTTCTGCATGTCGGGCATCTACGTCTCCGCCGAGAGCTGGCTCAACAACGCCGCCACCAACGAGACCCGCGGCAAGGTGCTCTCCGCCTACATGATCGCGCAGACGCTCGGCATCATCGGGGCGCAGGGGCTGCTCACGCTCGGCGATGCGGGAACCTCCGTGCTCTTCATCGGGGCCTCGATCCTGGTCTCGATCTCGTTCGCGCCGATCCTCCTGTCCGTCGCACCCGCGCCCGTCGTCGAGGTCGCCAAGCCCATGCCGCTGCGCAAGCTCTTCGTGGGCTCGCCGCTCGGCACGGTCGGCATCTTCCTGCTCGGCACCGTGTACGCGACCCAGTCGGGCATGGGCGCGGTCTTCGGCACCCAGATCGGGATGAGCGCCTCGCAGATCGCGCTGTTCGTGGCCATGCTGTTCGCCGGCGCGCTGGTGCTGCAAGTCCCCATCGGCTGGCTCTCCGATCAGGTGGACCGGCGCAAGGTGATCTTCACCGCGGCCGCTCTCGGCGCGAGCTCGTGCACGCTGGGCTTTCTCAGCGAGGGCGATCTGTGGTTCCTGATGGGGGCCGCCTTCCTCGCCGGCGGCGTGACGACGCCGCTCTACGCGCTGCTTCTGGCCCATACCAACGATTTCCTCTCCGCCGACGAGATGCCGGCCGCCTCCGGCGGGCTCGTCTTCACCTTCGGGCTGGGGGCCATCGCGGGCCCGCTCGCCACCGGCTGGGCGATGGAGGGGCTCGGCCCCTTCGCGTTCTGGCTGGTGCTCGGCGGCACCTTCGGCCTCATGGCGCTCTACGCCCTCTATCGCATGACCCAGCGCGCGATGGTCCCCGCGGAGGAGACAGCGGCCTACCTGAGCGTGGTGCCCACCGCCTCCCCCGTGGCGGTGGAGGCGGCCGGCGCGTGGTCGGTCGAGCAGGCGGAGGCTCAGGCGGAGGCTCAGGCAGAGGCCGCGGAGGCGGAGGCGGCTGGGTCGGACAGCGCCTCCACCGAGGGCGACGCCGTGGCCGCATCCGGCGACACGGGCACGAGCAGGCCGTAACCCGTCCAGGGGAACCGCCTCAGGAAGAACGGCGAGGGCGCGAGAGATCGCTCAGTCGCGATCGTAGCGGGAGAGATCGGACTGGGCGACGAGCGCCACCGTCTCGGCCAGCTTGGGAACCTCTTCTGTCAGGATCGCGTGCAGAACCTCGGGCTCCAGCGCGAAGTACTGGTGAGCGACGACGTTGCGCAGGCCGACGAACCCACGCCATCTCACCTGCGGATGATCGGCGATCAGGCGCGGGGGCAGCATGCGGATGGCTTCCCCGATCTCCGTGTGTGCGTTCTTCAGCGCGCGGTAGCGCATCTCGTCCTCGAGCGGCAGTCGTGTGAGCCGGTCCAGGTCGAGGCCGCCGGCATACTCCGTCGCGTCCGCACATCCGGATCGAATGTCGTCCAGCAGAGCGGTCGTCGCGCGCGCCATCACAGCACCCGGATCGCTTCCGAGCGAACGCGCGTCGCCGCGCCTTCGGGAATGGCCTCCCAGCGCAGGACGTCGATGTCACGGCCGAGCCACTGGGAGAAGTCGTAGTTGACGACGCCCAGGTCGAGCAGGCTCACCCGGTGGTCCGGGGCGAAGGACACGACGAGGTCGACATCGCTTCGGGAGGTCGCCTCGCCCCTCGCCACCGATCCGATGACCCAGAGCCCCTGGATCCCATTCGCCCGCAGCTCCTCGCGATGCGTCTCGACCACGTGGCGGACATCGTCGAGCGTCGGTGCGCGCCGATCGTAGGGCTCGATCTCCTTTCCCAATGCTTCGAGCCGACGCATCACTGCATCCGGCAGCCCGCCGTCCGCCATCAGCGCCCGATGCGCGCCCGTCCGCACCAGGTCCTCGAGGCTGAGCAGCGCATAGCGGGGCGTCTCGTGGTGGGTGATGAAGACGGGCTCGCGCGAGGCCGTGCGCTGGACCTCGGCGGAGCGCCTCTGCAAGTCTGCGGCTGTGACGACGGCCATGGCCGGTGAGCCTCCGGTCGGATGAGGTCAGTCTGTAAAATACAGATTTTCACCCATCCCCGCAAGCGAGTGGAGGCCCAGGCCGAGGCTGCGGAGGCAGAGCAGGACGACGGCCCGACCCGAGCGGGGTGAGGCACGCCGCGACGTCGAAACCGCCGCGAGCCTGCTACACGCCGAGCTGCGCCTTGCTCATCCGCAGCGTCACGACGACGCCGCCGCTCCTCCACTCGTGGGTGATGGAGCCCTGAACCTGCTTGATGACCTTCGTCGTCAGCAGGGTGCCGAACCCGACTTGGTCGGCGCGCGGTTCGGCGACCGGAACGCCGCTCTCCGTCCAGACGAGACCGACGTCCTCTTCCGTCTCGCTGCCGGACACGTCGAGCCGTCCCTGCGGGTTGGACAGAGCTCCGTACTTCGCCGAGTTGGTCGCCAGCTCGTGGACGATCATGGCGACCGAGGTGGCGGAGCGCTCGCCGACCAGGACGTCGGGAGCGGAGATCGTCACGCGCTTCGCGACGGCGCCGTCCTCCGTGTACGCCTTCAGGAGCACGTGGAGGATCTCCGGGAGGACCACGGCGCGCTTCTGCTCGCCGTATCCCGGGTGGATCAGGTCGTGGGCCGCGGAGAGCGCGCCCAGGCGGCGCCTCAGGTCCTCGACCATCTCCTCCTTCGAGCCGGTGCTTCTCGACGCGATGGACGACAGCGCCGCCGTGAGGCTGAACAGGTTCTTGATCCGGTGCTGCATCTCGCCGGTGATCATCTCGCGCGCTTCTTCGGCGAGCTTGCGCACCGTGACGTCGAGGAACACGCCGAACAGCGTCCGGCCGACGATGCCGTCGTCGTCGCCCCGACCGCGCGAGGAGACCCACCGAACCTCGTCGCCGTGCATGATCCTGAAATCGATCTCGTACACCCCGGGCCGCCCCCTCGCCGCGGTGAACGCGGCCCGGACCCTGTCCAGGTCGGCGGGATGGATCTGCGCCGACAGCTCTTCGAACGTCACGCGCTCCCTCGGCGGAACGCCCCAGAGCTCGAAGGCACGCTCGTCCATGGCGATCTGGTCCGTATCGACGTTCCAGGACCAGAGCGCGACGCCGGCCGCATTCGTGGCGGTCCGCAGGCGCCGTTCGTCCCATACCGGATCGCTCATGGCGGGCGAGAACTCCGAGGTTGCACCGGACTTCATCTATCCAACCTGCGAGCAAGCCGGCACGAACGCCCGCGGCGAATCCCTGCGCCGCACGCCGCCGCCGACAAAGACCGATGATCTGAAGCGAAAGTAAGGCTCCTCGCCGCAATCCCCGCACAATTGCCGTGGGCGCGTCCGCGGCCTCGATGTCGACGGCCATGGCGAGGCTTCGGGCGGCGGGGGCAGTCTGTAGAATATGAATTCTCGCTCACCCCCGCAATCCACCGCCCACCACCGCCCCCGGATGACTCCACCCCGCGATTCTGCTGTATGCTTCCGCCCATGCGCTACCCCCCCGACCTGCTCGACGAGATCCGCGCCCGGCTTCCCGTTTCGGAAGTCGTGGGCCGTCGCGTGCAGCTGAAGAAGGCGGGGCGGGAGTGGAAGGCGCTGTCGCCGTTCAATTCCGAGAAGACGCCCTCGTTCTACGTCAACGACCAGAAGGGCTTCTATCACTGCTTCTCGTCGGGCAAGCACGGGGACATCTTCTCGTTCCTGATCGAGACCGAGGGCGTCACCTTCCCCGAGGCGGTGGAGCGGCTCGCCGCGCAGGCCGGCGTCGCCCTGCCCACCCCCGATCCCGTCGACCGCGCCCGCGAGACGCGCCGGGCCGGCCTCGTCGAGGTGATGGAGATGGCCGCCGCCTTCTACGAGGCCGAGCTGAAGGGCCGGCGCGGCGGCAAGGCGCGCGAATACCTCGCCCGGCGCGAGATCGGGGAGGGGCTGCAAGGCCGCTTCCGGCTCGGCTATTCGCCGGCGGACCGGTTCGCCCTGCGCGACCACCTCGCCGGCAAGGACGTGCCCGCCGAGCTGATGGCGGAGGCTGGGCTCCTCGTCACCGGGGAGGACGTCAACGTCCCCTTCGACCGCTTCCGCGACCGGGTGATGTTCCCGATCACCGACCTGCGCGGGCGCGTCGTCGCCTTCGGCGGGCGCGCGCTGCAGGCGGACGTGCCGGCGAAGTACCTCAACAGCCCGGAGACGCCGCTCTTCCACAAGGGCGCGATGCTCTACAACGCGCACCTGGCCCGCAAGGCGGCGCACGATCGCGGCACGGTGGTGGCTGTCGAGGGCTACGTCGACGTCATCGCCCTGTCGGCGGCGGGCTTCCCGCACGCGGTCGCGCCGCTGGGCACGGCGCTCACCGAGGAGCAACTCGCCCTGCTCTGGCGCATGGCCGACGAGCCGATCCTGTGCTTCGACGGCGACAAGGCCGGCCGGCGGGCGGCCTTCCGCGCCCTCGATGTGGCGCTGCCCACCCTGCCGGTGGGCAAGTCGCTGCGCTTCGCCATCCTGCCCGAGGGGCAGGACCCCGACGACCTCGCCCGTTCCGGCGGCGCGCCCGCGATCGAGCGGGTGCTGTCGGCGGCGCTGCCGCTCGTCGACATCCTCTGGGCGCGGGAGCTCGAGGCGGGGCCGACCGACACGCCCGAGCACCGCGCGGCGCTGGAGCGGCGGCTGTTCACGGCGGTGCGCACCATCAAGGACGAGACACTGCAGCGCTATTTCCGCGAGGACGTCGAGACGCGCCTCGCCGAGGCCTTCGGCGCCGCGCGCCGCGGGCGCGGGCGTGGCGAGCGGGGCGGATACGATGCGCGCGGCGCGAACTACGCCGCGGGCGGCGGCCGCGGCGGCCCGCGCGCCGGCGGGCGCTTCGGGGAGCGCCCGGGCGTGCGCCTGCCCGCGGGCTACAAGCCGAGCCCGCTCCTCCTGCGCAACCGGCTGTTCGCGGGCGGCGAGGCCGCCGCAGAGGCGCCACATCCGCGCGAGGCGGCGATCCTGGGGGCCTTCGCCACCCATCCGACGCTGCTCGAGGCCCAGGCCGAGACGCTGGCGGAGCTCGATTTCGGCAGTCCCGAGGCGATGGCCGTGCAGCGCTGCCTCGTCGATTGCGCCGCGCGCCACGAGGATCTCTCGCCGGAGGTCATCGCGGCGAGGCTCGAGCGTTCGGGGCTTCACCGCGCCGTCGAATCGTTGTACGAGCGCATCGTGCCCGGGTTGCGTTGGATCGGTGACCCGCTCGCCGATCCGATGCGCGTGGAAGACGCCTTGCGGCAGGCGATCACCTTGCATCGACGCGCGCGCACGCTACATACCGAACTTCGGGCGGCCGAGCGGGCGCTCGCCGACGACGACAGCGAGGCGAACCTCACGTGGCTACGCGAGGTACAGCTCCAATTGTCGTCGCTGGAAGGCGCCGAAGCCCAGCGCGACGACGCATGACGAGCCCCCCGGCCGCCGATGGCGACGGTCGAGGCGGGTGAAGAGGGTTCGAGTGGTGAAGGCCGTGCGCGGCGTGCGGGTTTCATGGTTAACGGTTCGACAAGGCGGTTCGTGCTCTATCGCCCGAAGGCCCGGGGGCAGGTCCCACGGGGCGCGCAACGGGCGGACGCGAGGCGCGAAGCTCGCACGACGCGTGAGCGGGACGCGTAGGATATCCGAATGGCGACAAAGACGACTGAAACGACCGACACGGCCCCCGAGCAGCAGTCGGACGGGCCGCTGCTCGATTTGACCGATGCCGCCGTCAAGCGGATGATCAAGGCCGCGCGCAAGCGCGGCTGGGTCACCTACGACGAGCTCAACGCGGTCCTGCCCCCGGACGAGTTCTCCTCCGAGCAGATCGAGGACGTGCTCGGCCAACTCAGCGAGATGGGCATCAACGTCGTCGAGAGCGAGGAGGCCGATCCCGAGGCGCAGGCCGAGGAGGCCGAGGAGGAGGCCGAGGGCGGCGATCTCGTCGAGGCCTCCCAGACCCGCGCGGTCGCGGCGCGCCCCGAGACCACCGCGAAGGAGCCGACCGACCGCACCGACGACCCCGTGCGCATGTACCTGCGCGAGATGGGCTCCGTCGAGCTGCTGTCGCGCGAGGGCGAGATCGCCATCGCCAAGCGTATCGAGGCCGGCCGAGAGGCGATGATCGCCGGGCTCTGCGAGAGCCCGCTGACCTTCCAGGCCATCATCATCTGGCGCGACGAGCTCGTCGAGGGCCGGGTGCTGCTGCGCGACATCATCGATCTCGAGGCGACCTACGCCGAGCCGGAGGGCCGCGGCACCGAGCGCCCCGACGGCGAGGCCGAGGCGGGCGCGAATGCGCAGGGTCCCGACGGCGTCGCCGGCGGCGGCCCGGGCGGCATGCAGGGCTCGATGGCGGGCGGGACCCAGCCGAACGGCGGCATCCCCAACGGCGCCGGCCACGTGCCGCCGTCGGGCGCCCCCGAGGGCGATATCGACGACGACGACATGGAGAACAACGTCTCGCTCTCCGCCATGGAGGCCGAGCTCAAGCCGCGCGTGCTCGAGACGTTCGACAACATCGCCGACAACTACAAGAAGCTGCGCCGGCTCCAGCTCGAGCACGTCGAGCAGCGGCTGCAGAACTCGCAGCTGACGCCCTCGCAGGAGCGCAAGTACAAGAAGCTCAAGGACGAGATCGTCGGCGACGTGAAGTCCCTGTCGCTGAACCAGAACCGTATCGACGCGCTGGTCGAGCAGCTCTACGACATCAACAAGCGCCTCCTGTCGTTCGAGGGTCGGCTGATGCGGCTCGCCGAGAGCTACGGCGTCTCGCGCGAGGACTTCCTGCGCAACTACCAGGGCCACGAGCTCGATCCGAAGTGGCTGCTGCGGGTGTCGAAGCTCGGCGGGCGCGGCTGGCGCGACTTCTCGGCGGGCGGCAAGGACAACATCCACGCGCTGCGCGACTCGATCCAGTCGCTCGCCTCCGAGACCGGGCTCGAGATCTCCGAGTTCCGCAAGATCGTGCACATGGTGCAGAAGGGCGAGCGCGAGGCCCGGCAGGCGAAGAAGGAGATGATCGAGGCCAACCTGCGTCTCGTGATCTCGATCGCCAAGAAGTACACGAACCGCGGCCTGCAGTTCCTGGACCTGATCCAGGAGGGCAACATCGGCCTGATGAAGGCGGTGGACAAGTTCGAGTACCGCCGCGGCTACAAGTTCTCGACCTACGCCACGTGGTGGATCCGCCAGGCGATCACCCGCTCGATCGCCGACCAGGCGCGCACCATCCGCATCCCCGTGCACATGATCGAGACGATCAACAAGATCGTGCGCACCTCGCGCCAGATGCTCCACGAGATCGGCCGCGAGCCGACCCCCGAGGAACTGGCGGAGAAGCTCGCCATGCCGCTCGAGAAGGTCCGCAAGGTCCTCAAGATCGCCAAGGAGCCCATCTCCCTCGAGACGCCCATCGGCGACGAGGAGGACAGCCACCTGGGCGACTTCATCGAGGACAAGAACGCGATCCTGCCGATCGACGCCGCCATCCAGTCGAACCTGCGCGAGACCACCACGCGGGTTCTGGCCTCGCTCACGCCCCGCGAGGAGCGTGTCCTGCGCATGCGCTTCGGCATCGGCATGAACACCGACCACACCCTGGAGGAGGTCGGCCAGCAGTTCTCCGTGACCCGCGAGCGCATCCGCCAGATCGAGGCGAAGGCGCTGCGCAAGCTGAAGCACCCGAGCCGGTCGCGGAAGCTGCGGAGCTTTTTGGATAATTGATCGGGTCGTTCGGTCTAGCAATGCAGACGCTCGCGGCGGGAGCCGCGGGCATCGTCGTCTTGCGTGCGGCCGTGGACAAGTCTCGACGCTCACTTCCGTTGGCGAGTGTCCGGTCCTAGGGTCTTCCCATGGAGCTGTTCGCCATCGCCGGACTGATGCTGCCGCCCGCCGGCGGCGGGAAGCGTGCCCCTGCGGGCGGGCGGAGCCTGCGCGTTCCGCTCTTCAACCACGACGTCGTCGAGAACGCCCTGCAGCGCGCGGCCTTTGCGCCCTCTCCCGAGGAGCGCGCGGCGGCGGCGGGCTATGCGCGCGCGGCGCGCGCCAAGGGCTTCACGAAGAAGACGGAGAGCGCCGTGCGCGGGCTGATCCGCGACGTCTTCGTGCGCGTCCTCGGCTATACGCCGCTCGACCCGGAGGCGCTCTACACGCTGGCCGAGGAGCGCGCGGTGCGCCGCGGCGCGGTCGACATCGGGCTCGGCCGCTTCGACGATCCGGCGGGCATCGACGAGCTCGTCGCGCCGCTGGAGATCAAGGGACCGGGGACCACGGACCTCGACCGGGTCGATCCCGGGCGGCGGCGCAGCCCGGTGCAGCAGGCCTGGGACTACGCCGTGGACACGCCCGGCGCACGCTGGGTCCTCGTAACCAACGGGCTGGAGCTGCGGCTCTACGGCTTCGGCCGCGGACGGGACGCCTACGAGATCTTCGATCTCACCCGCCTCGACGACGAGGGCGAGCATGCGCGTCTGTGGCTGCTGCTGGGCGCGCAGCAGCTCCTCGGCGGCGCCGTCGACGCGCTGCTCGCCGAGACCGACGTCGCCTACCGGCGCGTCACCGACGAGCTCTACGTCCAGTACAAGGGTCTGCGCACGCGGCTGATCGCCCATCTGGTCGACGGCGCCGCCGGGCCGCGCCTCACGCCGCTCCCGGCGATCGCGGCGGCGCAGAAGATCCTCGATCGGGTCCTGTTCATCGCCTTCTCGCAGCGCAACGGGCTGCTGCCGTCCGGCCTGCTCGAGCAGGCGGCGGCGACCCGCAACAAGTTCGTGCCGCAGCCGCTCTGGCTGAATTTCCAGGCCCTGTTCCGCGCGGTGGATCGCGGGCATGCGGACCTCGAGGTCCTGGCCTACAACGGCGGCCTCTTCGCTCCGGATCCGGCGCTGGACGCGCTGGTCCTGCCCGACGCCCTCGCCGCGGACGTCGCCGCGCTGGGGGACTGGGACTACCGGCGCGAGGTGCCGGTGACCGTGCTCGGGCACGTCTTCGAGCAATCGATCACCGACCTCGAGCAGCTCAAGGCCGAAAGCACGGGCGCGGAGCCCCCGCACGTCTCGAAGCGCAAGCGGGAGGGCGTGGTCTACACGCCCGACGTCGTCACGCGTTTCGTCGTCGAGCGGACGATCGGGACCGCGCTGGACGAGGCGCTCGCTCGGTTGCGCGCGGAGCACGGCGTCTGCGAGACGCCGGGCGCGGACGCGGACGCGGAGCGCGCGGTCTGGCGCGGATACCTCGCGCTGCTCCGCCGGTTTCGCGTCGTCGATCCCGCCTGCGGGTCAGGCGCGTTCCTCGTCGCCGCGTTCGACGAGCTGGCGCGGCGCTACCGCGATGCGGTGAGCGCGCTCGACGCGCTGGGGGAGCCCGCGGAGACCGTCGCCTTCGACGTCTTCGACGAGATCGTGACGAAGAATCTCTACGGCGTCGATCTCAATCATGAATCGGTCGAGATCACCCGTCTGTCGCTCTGGCTCAAGACAGCGCGCCGCCAGCACAAGCTCCAGAACCTCGAGCACACGATCAAGGTCGGCAACAGCCTCGTCGGGGACCCCTCCGTCACGGACGCGCCGTTCGTGTGGGAGACCGCCTTTCCGAAGGTGTTCCAGGCAGGCGGCTTCGACGTCGTGATCGGCAACCCGCCCTACGTGCGGATGGAGTACCTCAAACCCGTCAAGCCGTACCTGGCGAAGACCTACGACGTCGCCGCCGATCGAGCCGATCTGTACGCCTATTTCTTCGAGCGCGGCGCCGGATTGCTAAAGCCGGGCGGGCGGCTCGGCTACATCTCGTCGTCGACCTTCTTCCGCACCGGATCGGGGGAGAACCTCCGCGCCTTCCTGTCCGAGCGCATGCGCCTCGAATGCGTCGTCGACTTCGCGGACACGCAGATCTTCGAGGGCGTGACCACCTACCCCGCCATCCTTACGGCGCGCGCCGGACCCGCGGGGGAGGGCGATACCGTGTCGTGGCTCGTGCAGCGCGGCTCCGTGCCCGCCGATCTCGGGCGCGCCTTCGATCGAAGCGCCCAGAGCGCGCCGCTCGCCCGCTTCGGCCGCACCACCTGGAGCTTCGAGAACGACGCGCGCGCCGCCCTGCGCGAGAAGCTCGCGACCGGGCGGCGGACGCTGGGCGAGGTCTACGGCGCGCCGCTCAGGGGTATCGTCACCGGCCTGAACGAGGCTTTCGTCGTGCCCCGCGCGATCCGCGACCGGCTCGTGGCGGCCGATCCGAACGCGGACGCGCTGCTCGTTCCGTTCCTGCGCGGCGAGGACGTCAAGCGCTGGCGGACCGAGAGCGAAGACCACTACCTGATCAACATTCCAAAGGGCGCCGTGGATATCGACGACTACCCGTCGCTCCGCGGTCATCTCCTCGCGCACAAGGACGCGCTCGAGCGCCGCGCGACGAAGCAGGAGTGGTTCGAGCTGCAGCAGGCACAGGCGGCGTATCAGCCGAAGATGCGGCGTCGCAAGATCCTGTATCCGCATTTCCAGAATGAGCGCATGTTCACGTTCGACACCGAGGGTGCCCTTTCGAACGACAAGTCTTATTGTATTCCAACTGACGATCTCGCGCTGCTCGCCTACCTCAATTCGCGGGTCGCTTGGTTCTTGTTGAGCGGGATCTCCCCAGCGGTCCGCAATGGCTGGCACGAGTTGCGGGTTCAGTACGTTGAACGCCTCCCCATCCCGCAAGGTGATATCGCAGACGTCATTGCGCTGGCGAACTCCGCTTCGGCCTGCCTCCACGCCGCAAGCGAGCAGCACGCCCTCGCCGAGGCCGTCCGGCACCGGATCGGGGATCTCGCCTCCGGTCGCCGCGCTAGGCCGACGCGCCGGCTCGCCGAGTGGTGGGCGCTCGACTTCGCAGCCTTCCGGGACGAGGTTCGCAAGGCGTTCGGCGTCGAGATCCCGGTCGCGGAGCGCGACGGGTGGGAGACCTATCTCGCGACCGCGCGGGCGTCGTACGACGCGCAGGCGCGGCGCATCGCGGAGGCGGAGGCGGCGATCGACGCCGTCGTCTACACGCTCTTCGATCTCACCGCGGACGAGATCGCTCTCGTCGAAGCCGACGCCTCGTGACTCGCAACCCGCCTCACCCCCGCTCCGACTCCCGCCGCGCCTCGTCGTGAAAATTCGTCAGGGCGAAGGCGGCGTGCATCAGGGCCTGCGTGTAGTCGCTGCGCGGGCGCTCGAAGATCAGGTCGGTGGGGCCTTCCTCCACAACCTGGCCGGTCTTCATCACGACGACGTAGTCCGCCATCGCGCGCACCACGGCGAGGTCGTGGCTGATGAAGAGGTAGGCGAGGCCGTAGCGCTCCTGGAGGTCGCGCAAGAGCGCGACGATCTGCTTCTGCACCGAGCGATCGAGGGCCGAGGTGGGCTCGTCGAGGACGATGACGCGGGGCTTGAGGATCACCGCGCGGGCGATGGCGATGCGCTGGCGCTGGCCGCCGGAGAACTCGTGCGGGTAGCGGTTGCGCATGTTCGGGTCGAGCCCGACCTCGCGCAGCGCCTCGGTGGCGCGCCGGTCGCGCTCCGTGCCCGAGAGCTCCGGCTCGTGGACGAGCAGGCCCTCGGTGATGATCTGGCCCACCGTCATGCGCGGCGAGAGCGAGCCGAACGGGTCCTGGAAGACGAGCTGGAGCTGCTTGCGCAGGGGCCGCATCTCGCCCTTGGAGGCGCCGGAGATGTCGCGGCCCATGAAGACGACGCGGCCCCGGCTCGGCAGGAGCTTCAGGAGCGCGCGCCCGAGCGTCGACTTGCCCGAGCCGGATTCCCCCACGACCCCGATCGTCTGCCCCTCCTGGAGGCGCACCGACACGTCGTCGACGGCGTTCAGCAGGACCGGCGGCCCCTTCAGGAAGCCCCCGCCGATCTGGAAGGTCACCCGCACCCGGTCGCCGGAGAGCGCCACGGGCGCGTCCGGCATCGGCGGCGGCTTCTCGCCGGTGGGTTCCGCGTCGATCAGCATCCGCGTGTAGTCGTGCCGCGGGTTCGCGAACACGCCCTTGGCGTCCCCCGTCTCCACCACCTCGCCGCGTCGCATCACGTAGACCCGGTCGGCGAAGCGGCGCACGATGCCGAGATCGTGGGTGATGAACACGATCGCCATGCCGCGCTCGCGCTGGAGATCGGCGAGCAGGGTCAGGATCTGCGCCTGCACGGTCACGTCGAGCGCGGTCGTCGGCTCGTCGGCGATCAGGAGGTCGGGGTCGTTGGAGAGCGCCATCGCGATCATGACGCGCTGGCGCTGGCCGCCGGAGAGCTCGTGCGGGTAGGAATCGACGCGCCGCTGCGGGTCGGGGATGCCGACGCGGTCGAGGAGCGCGATCGCCTTCTCGCGTGCCTCGCGCTTGGAGAGCCCGCGGTGGTGCATCATCGGCTCGGCGAGCTGGCGCCCGACCCGGTAGAGCGGGTCGAGCGAGGTCATCGGCTCCTGGAAGATCATGGTGATCTTGTCGCCGCGCACCGCGTTGATCTCGCGCTCGCGCATGGCGAGCAGGTCGCGCCCACGATAGAGCGCCGACCCCGTGGCGCGGCCGTTCGACGCCAGCAGCCCCATCGTCGCCATCATGGATTGGCTCTTGCCCGAGCCCGATTCCCCCACGATCGCCACCGTCTCGCCGCGGGCGACGTCGAAATCGACGCCGCGCACGGCCTCGACGCGCCCGTCGTTGGTCTCGAACGCCACCGTGAGGCCGCGCACCGTCAGCACCGGGTCCCTGCTGGCGACATTCATGATCAGCGATCCCTCGGGTCGAGCGCGTCGCGCAGGCCGTCGCCGAGGAAGTTCAGCGCGAACAGGATCGCGATCAGCGTCAGCGCGGGGAAGACGAGCATCCAGGTCGCGCTCTGCATGTTGGCGGCGCCCTCCGAGATCAGCACGCCGAGCGAGGTCAGCGGCTCCTGCACGCCGAGCCCCAGGAAGGAGAGGAAGCTCTCGAGCAGGATCACCTTGGGCACGAGCAGGGTCAGGTACACGACGACGGGGCCGAGCGTGTTGGGCACGATGTGCCGGCGCACGATGCCGGTGCTCTTCACGCCGAGCGCCTCCGCCGCCTGCACGAATTCCTGGCGCTTCAGCGAGAGCGTCTGGCCGCGCACGATGCGGGCCATGTCGAGCCACTCGATGGCGCCCACCGCGAGGAACATCAGCACGAAGTTCCGGCCGAAGAACACGACCAGCAGTATGACGAAGAAGATGAACGGCAGCGAGTACAGGATGTCGACGAAGCGCATCATCACCGCGTCGATCCGCCCGCCGAGGAAGCCCGCCGTCGCCCCGTATAGCACGCCGATCGCGAGCGCCGTGAGGGAGGCGAGCAGCCCGATCGCGAGCGAGATGCGCACGCCGATCATGGTGCGGGCGAAGAGATCTCGGCCGTTGGCGTCGGTGCCGAAGAGGAAGTAGAGGCGGTTGACGTCCGCCACCATCGTCGCCTGCGTCTCGTCGGCGGAGACGTCGACGATGCGGGCGTTGGCGAAGAGGTCCGAGCGGTCGACGTAGCGGGTGAAGCGCGGATCGATGCCGCGCTCGCTCGTGATCGGGGCGGAGACCGTCTCGCCGTCGACGACGATCTCCCCGATCTCGACCCGCGCGCGCCGCAGCGCGCTCTCGAACGCCGGGAGGATGTCCTGCGCATGCGGGTAGGGCTCCAGGCTCGCCGGCACGCGGACGTATTGCGGATAGACCCGGTCATAGGGGTTGGGCGCGAGTGCCGGGCCGAAGATCGCCACGAGCGCGAAGAACACGAGCACGATCGCGCTCGCCACGGCGGCGCGGTTGCGGCGAAGGCGCAGCCAGGCGTCCCCCCACAGCGAGCGCTGCGGGCCGGAATCCTGGAGCTCGTGCTCGAGGTCGTCGGAGGAGGCGGCGGGGTCGAGGCGCATCTGCATGGTCTCTCTCCCTCAGCTCTCGTAACGCACGCGCGGGTCGAGCACCGCATAGGCGATGTCGACGAGCAGGTTGAACAGCACGACGAACAGCGCGATCACGATCACCGTGCCCATCACCAGCGTGTAGTCGCGCGCGAGCGCGCCCTGCACGAAGTAGCGCCCGATGCCGGGGATGCCGAAGATCGTCTCGACCACGACCGAGCCCGTCAGCAGCGCCGCCGCGGCCGGCCCGAGATAGGACACGACCGGCAGGATCGCCGCGCGCAATGTGTGGGTGATCACGACCACCCGCGTCGGAAGGCCGTAGGCGCGCGCGGTGCGCACGTGGTTCGCGCGCAGCGCCTCGATCGTGGCGCCCCGGGTGAGGCGGGCGATGATGGCGATCTGCGGCAGGGCGAGCGTCACCACCGGCAGCACCATGTGCGCGGGCGTGCCCCAGCCGCCGGCGGGCAGCCAGCCCATCCAGACGCCGAACATCAGCGACAGGATCGGCGCCACCACGAAATTGGGGATGGTGATGCCGAAGGTCGCGATGCCGACGACGGCGTAGTCCTCGATCCGGTTCTGGCGCAGCGCGGCGATCACGCCGAGGCTCGCGCCGACGACGAGCGCGAGCAGCAGCGCCAGCGCGCCGAGTTGCACCGAGACGGGCAGCCCCAGCCGGAACAGGTCGGCGACGGTGAAGTCGCGCCGGGTGAAGCTCGGCCCGAAGTCGCCCTGCAAGACGTTGCCGAGATAGAGCACGTATTGCTGCCAGAGCGGCTTGTCCAAGTTGAAGGCCGCATTGATGTTCTGCATGATCAACGGATCGATCGGCCGTTCGAGGTCGAACGGGCCGCCGGGCGCCGCGCGGATCATGAAGAAGGCGACGGTGACGATGATGAAGATCGTCGGTATGGCGCCGGCGAGCCGCCGGAGCACGAAGCCGAGCATGACGGTATCCTGCTGATCGTCGCGTTCACGCCCACGCGTGCGGCGGGGAGGGGGTCCCCGTCGCACGCGCGCCCGCGGTGTCCCGCCGCGGGCGTGGGCTCACTGCGTGAGCGAGAGGAAGCGCGTCCCGTGGACGTTCATGATGTTGTCCTCCCAGCCCTCGAGCCGGTCGGAGACGAGCGACTTCGAGGTGTAGAACAGGATCGGGATCGCCGGCACCTGCGACAGGAACAGCCGCTCGGCCTGCGCCAGGATCTCGGCGCGGGCCTGGAGATCGGTCTCCTGCTCGGCCTCTTCCATCAGCGCGTCGTAGTCCTCGTTCGCCCAGCGCGGGTAATTGAAGCCGAGGTTGTCCGACTCGTAGAGGAAGAGGAAGTTCTGCGGGTCGTTGTAGTCGCCGATCCAGCCGGCGCGGGCGACGTCGAACTCGCCGTCCTCGCGCAGGTAATTGAAGTAGGTCGCGCCTTCCATCTCGGTGATGGTCGTCTCGATGCCGATGTTGCGCAGCATCTCCGAGATCGCTGTCATGGTGTTGCGGTTGTTCTCCGAGGTATTGTAGCGCAGGTCGACGGTGAGCTCGCCCGCCTCGATGCCGGCCTCGGCCAGGAGCTCGCGGGCGCGGTCCTCGCGGTCGAGGATGTCCTCGTCCGCGTACTCGAGCTGCGGGGCCGGATCGAGGTAGTTGTTGGTGCCCGGCGGGACGAGCGAGTAGGCCGGCACCATCGTGCCCTGCCAGATCTCCTCGGCCAGGAACTCGCGGTCGATGGCGAGCGACATCGCCTCGCGCACCCGCGGGTCGCCGAGGACGTCCTTGGTGGTCTTCACCGGCAGGTAGTAGGTGCCGAGATAGGGCGCGACGCGCACGCGCTCGCCGAGACGCTCGCGCAGCTCGTCGATCTGCTCGGAGGGCAGGTCGGAGCAGGACTGCACCTCGCCCGCCTCGAAGCGGCGCACGCAGGTGGCGCGCTCCTCGAAGGGGATGAAGTTCACCACGTCGATCTGCACGTTCTCGGCCTCGTGGAAATTCTCGTTCTTGCGCAGCACGATGCGGTCGTTCGGAACGAAGGCGTCGAGCGTGTAGGCGCCGTTGGTGACGATGTTCCCGGGCCGCGTGAAGGCGTCCCCGTGCTCCTCGACGGAGGCCTGGTGCAGCGGCAGCGCGGTCTGGTGCGTGAGCAGCTCGATGAAGTAGGGGGTCGCCTGCGCCAGCGTGATCTCGAGCGTCTTGTCGTCGATCGCACGCGCGCCGAGCTCCTCCTTGGGCATGTCGCCCGTGTTGATCGCCTGGGCGTTCAGGATCGGGTAGAGGATGTTGGCGTAGCCGGCGGCGGTGGCCGGGTCCTGGATGCGGCGCAGGGCGAAGACGAAGTCGCCCGCGGTGACCGGGTCGCCGTTCGACCAGCGGGCGTTCTCGCGGATCGTGAACGTGTAGACCGTCCCGTCCTCCGACACCTCCCAGCTCTCCGCGACGCCCGGGACGACCTCGGCGGCGGAATTGTAGACGACCAGGCCCTCGTACAGGTCGCGCAGCACGTTCGCCTCGGCGACCGTGGAGGTCTTGTGCTGGTCGAGCGACGACGGATCGGTGTCGTTGCCGCGGTTGTACACGACCTCCTGGGCGAGGGCCGGCGCGCCGGCGACGCCGAGGGCCGTGGCCAGCGCGACCGAAAGCGCGCCGGCCTTGAGCATGGTCTTGATCATGAGCGAGAATCTCCCTGCTGCCGGTTCGGCAGATGCCCCGTCTCCCGCGACGGATCAGGTGTAAACTATCCGCAGCGAAACCCGCTCGCAAGCGTGGCAATTTCCGGGAGGCTCTATCGGCCCGGTCGCACCGGCTGCCGGGCGCCGCAGCGCCGTGCGCGGCGAGGCGGCTCGGCCGGGAGCACGGGGAGACGCGCCGCTCGGCGCGGTCGGCACGCGCTCAGTCGTACCGACGCTCGAACGCGACCACGGTCCCGTCCGCGCGGGTCAGCGTGCGGGCGTAGATCTCGCGCGGCCCGAGACCATCGTCGACGAAGCCGCTCACCGTCACCGTCTCGCCGACGTCGGCGGGCACCCAGTTCGGGCCGACGTAGACCCGGATCGTGCCGCTCGCGTCCGTGAGCCTGAACTCGTCCTCGTCGGTGATCCGCTCGACCGTGCCCCGCACCGTCACCATCGTGCCCCGCTGCGCCTCGGCGATGGGCGTGACGTCGGCGGACCGGGCGGATGCCGCGGACGTCGGTGCGGGGACGGCGAGCGCGAGCGCCAGAGCGCAGGCGAGGGCGGTGGTTGCGAGGGCTTTCATCATGGTCTCCGAGGGGCGAGTGGGCTCGTCCGTGGCGGGTTCAGTCGAATGCGAGGAGGACGAGGACGGCGAGCGCCACGGCCCCGGCTGCGAGCCATGTCTTCGGCACGCGGATTTCCACGACCCCGGCGAGCCAAGCGCTCGCGCGCCTCACCTCGATCTTGCGAATCTCTTGCATGGGTCTCTCCCGTTTCCATGGATCGCCGCGCGATCCGGTGAGACCCTCCTACGCGTTTTTCCTGACCGCAGCCTGACGCGCGCGTCGTCACTCGGCGGGTCGGAAGCGCAGGACGAACTCGGCTCCGCCGCCCGCCGGCGTGCGGACCTCGACCGAGCCGCCCTGCGCGTGCTGGAGGCGCTCGACGATTGCGAGGCCGAGCCCGGCGCCGCCGGGAGGCGCGTTCTCGCCGCGCCAGAACGGCTCGAAGAGGTTCGTGCGCGTGCCGGCCGGAACGCCGGGACCGTGGTCCCGGACGCGGATCTCGGGCGCCGGCCCGACCGCGATGTCGACCGCGCCCGGCCCCGCGTGGACGATGGCGTTCTCGACGAGGTTCGAGAGCGCAAGCGCCACCCCGTCGGCGTCGCCCCGCACCTGAACCGCCGACTCGGGAAGATCGAGCGCGAGCTCGACGTCGCGCGCGTGGGCGAAGGACGCGAGCCCCGCCGTCACGGCCTCGGCGACGCGGCGCAGATCGACCCGCGCGCCGTCGTCGACGGCGAGAGCGTCGGCGCTCGCCGAGGCCAGGACCTGGCGCACGGTCCGTGACAATGCGGCGAGGTCGGCGCGGAGCCGATCCGTGGTGTCGCCCGGCGGCAGCGCGTCGAGGCGCGCGACGAGCACCGCCACGGGCGTTCGCAGCGCGTGCGCCGCCTCGGCCGCGCGGCGCTTCTCCGCGGCGAGCGCCGCATCGAGGCGCTGCAGGGAGCGCTGCGCGGCGTCGACGAGGTCGGCGATCTCGGCGGGCGCGCGCTCCCGGGGCGGGGGCGGCGCGGGCGAGCCCGGCCTCACGGCCCGCGCCCACGACGCGGCGGCGGCGACCGGCGCGAGCCCGCGCCGGATCAGGACCGCATTGGCGCCGATCAGGATGAGGACGACGGGCACGACGGGAAGCCAGATGTGCGCGACGAATTCCGCCAGGAGCGCGTCGAGCAGCAGGTTCGCGGGGTCCTCTCCGGACAGGACGAGCACGAGGCGCAAGCCGTCCCGAGGGTCGATCTTGTGCGCCGCGACGATCATCGCGCCCCGGTCGGTGGCGATGCGGGCGATCCAGTCGTCCGCGAACGCGCCCGTCCGGAGCGCCGGCGACGGGACGAGCGACGGATTCTCGATGTCGAGAACCGCGCCCGCCCGGTCGATCAGGGCGAACGCGTAGGCGGAGGGGTGGCGTTCGAACACGTCCCGAGCCTCGGCCTCGACGCGCGGCGGCTCGCCGACGAGCGCGGCCTCCAGACGCGCCATCTCGCGCGCGACGGCTTGCGTCTCCAGCGCCTGCCGATCCGAGCCGTAGTAAACGCCGACGACGACCGCGTTGACGACGAGCGCGGCGAGGGCGATCGCGGCGAGGCGGCGCGTGAGGATGCGCGCGAGGGGCGGCGCGCCGGCGGTCACCGTCCGCTTCCGTCTGCCAGGAGCCAGCCGATTCCGCGCACGGTGACGATCGGCAGCGGGCAGCCCGCCGCCGCCAGCGCGCGCCGCAGGCGCGATACCGCCGCCTCCAGGGCATTCGGCCCCACCTCGTCCTCCAGCGCGTAGACGGCGTCCTCGAGCGCGCTCCGGGAGACGACGCGTCCCGCCGCCGTCATGAGCTGCTCCAGCACGCCCACCTCGCGTCGGCCGAGGTGCACCGGCGTTCCCGCGACGCGGACGCTTCTCGCGACGGTGTCGAGCTCGATCGGCTCGACCCTCAGCATGGCGTCCGCGCGGTCGCCGGGCCGGCGCAGCACCGCGCGGCAGCGGGCGACGAGCTCGGGCATCTCGACGGGCTTGACCACGTAGTCGTCCGCCCCGCCGTCGAGGCCTGCGACACGGTCGTGCAGCGCATCGCGAGCGGTGAGCACGATCACCGGCACCCGCCCGCCGGCGCGCAGGACCGGAAGAAGCGCGATGCCGTCCTCGTCGGGAAGGCCGAGATCGAGGAGGACCAGGGCGTAGGAGGTCGCCGCGGCGAGCGCGCGCGCGTCCGTCGCCGTGCGCGCGATGTCGACGGCGAAGCCGGCGCGCCGGAGCGCGTCCGAGACGGCCTCCGCCAACGGCGGGTGATCCTCGACGAGAAGGATGGACATCACGGTCTCCGATCCGCGGCCGGCGACGAGCCGGTCGCGCTCGGCCGTCCTCTTCGCGCAGGACGGCGAGGCTGTCCATCCGACCACGGCTCCGGGAGTTCCCGCGAGGGTCCGGCCACGGCGTCGTCCACGCCTGTGCGGCCGCATCCCGACGCGGCCCGTGGGAACGATCGCCGACGGCGAGGGTTCGGTCGGAGTAACGGGAGACAGCATCATGAAACGCACCGCCACCGCCGTCTGGACCGGAGCCATGAAGGACGGAACCGGGACGCTCGACACGCAGAGCGGGGCGCTCGCCCGCCAGCCCTATTCCTTCCAGACCCGCTTCGAGGACGAGAGCGGCCGTTCCGGCACCAATCCGGAGGAGCTCGTCGCGGCTGCGCATGCGGGCTGCTTCGCCATGCAGCTCTCCCATTTCCTGGCGGAGAACGGCACGCCGGCCGAGCGACTGGAAGCCCGCGCCGCGGTGGAGGTGATTCCGGGGACGGGCATCACCGGCAGCGCGCTCACGCTCGTCGCCACCGTGCCCGGGATCGATGCGGCGACGTTCGAGGAGCTGGCGACGAAGGCGAAGGAGGGCTGCCCGGTCTCCAAGGCGCTCGGCGCGATCGCCGTCACGCTGGACGCCCGGCTGTCCTGACGTCGGCGGCGCCTCGGCGCGTCTCGTCAGCGTGTCTCGGGCTCCCGCGCCAGATCGGCCAGCGCCGTGGTGGCCGGGTGGAAGGCGAGGGCGGCGGAGGCGTGCGGATCGGGCCGCGCCGCCCGCGGGTCCGCGGCGGTCGGGAAGGTGCAGTCACGCTCGGCGATGCGCCAGCCGGCCGGCGCATCGCGCATCCGCGCGGCGACGGCTTCCGCCCGACGTTCGCGCACGAAACCCCGGCAGACATGGCGCCGCGCCGGGGGCGCCGCTCTCGAGGGCGATAGGCGACCGGCCTGCGGCGCGTCGAGCCGCGTCTCGAACACGCACCAATCGTAGGCCCCGCGCGCATCGACGGCGATGGGGAGGATCGTGCGCATCCAGCCGGCCCCTGTGGCGTCCTCGCCCGCGACGCGCTCGCGCAGCACCGGGGCGTTCGACAGCGCGGCGCGCGCCTCCCCCGGCGCCAGCGCCGGGCGCGCCGCGCCGCGCTTCCAGTCGAAGGCGTTGGTGCAATAGGTGCGTATCTGCTCGGTCGAGGGCGTCGCCGGGGGGCCGGCGATGCCCGACACGTAGATGCCCAGCCGACCGGCCTCGCCGACGGAGTCGACGAACTCGAACGTGTCCTCCCCCGAGACGAGCAGATCCGTGAGCAGCTTCGTGTCCACCTCCAGGTCGTCCGCGAGGGAGAAGATCATCAGCATGCTCTCCACCGCCTGGGTGTAGGCGCGCTCGACGTCGGTGATCAGGAACATGCGGTTGCGCAGCGTGAGGTAGGGCGCGTGGAAGCCCAGGCGGGACGTCGCACCCATGGCGCGCGCCGCGACCGTGCCGTGCACCGGGTCCTCCAGCGCGCCCCCGAGGAAGGCGATCGCGCAGGCGGAGAGGCACCGCGCGCCGTCCGGGATCACCGTGCCGACGTGGTCCTCCCGGAACAGCCGCGCCAGCGCCACGCCCTCCGCCCAGGCGCCGCCCTCGCTGCGCAGCACGACGAGCTTGCGCCGCACGGCGCGCGACCGCGGCTCGGCGAGGATGGCCGCGACCCGGTCCGCCGTGCCCGGCGCGATCGGGCCCTCGACCTCGATCACCAGCCGCTCGAGCGCGCCGGCGCCGCGGATCTCGTGGCCGATCGTGGTCTCCGCGGCGAACGCCTCCGCCCCGCCGGCCACACCCGCGCAGACGGCGGTGACGAGCGCCACCAGGACGCGGCGAATGACGAGCGCTCTCGGAATCATGCGGGCGTCGAGGTTCATCACGTCCCCTCCGGAAGGTTCGGCGTCCGTCGCGCACAAAGTCTCGCACAGCGCGGCGGACGTGCGAACCGAGGCGTCGTGTCGTAGGATCGCGCAACCTTTGCTGGCGGTCAACCGCACCTGATGATTTCGGCGCGCCTGCGGCCGGCCTTACAGGACGTCGGCGCCGGTCGCGTCGTCGCGGCGCAGCCTCCGCGGCGCGCCGCCGGTCGCGTTCTCCTCGGGCGTCGCGGCGTCGGCATCGCCCTGCGGCGCGGATCGCGACGGCTGCGCGGGCGATCCGGAGCGGCCGGTGGCGTCGGGCTCGGCGTCCTCGACCTCCCCGGGCAGCGGCACCCGCACCGTCGGCATCGACTCGCTCAGGATGCCCGGCGCCGTCGTTCCGCGTCCGGTGGGGCGGCCGGAGGGCTCGCTCGCGCGCTCCTCGGCGGGTCGCCGCGTCCGCGTCGCCGGCTCGCGCGGCGTCTCGGTGCGTGCGGGCGGCGGCGCGATGGGGCGGGCGGGCTCGAGATCGGGTGCGGGCGCGAGTGGAGGCGCGGCCAGGGGCTCGTTGCGCTGGAACAGGCGCGAGAGGAAGCCGCCCTCGGGCGCCGGCGCCGGGCGGAAGGGGATGCGCACCAGGTAGCGTCCGCTCGCCCAGCCGCGCACCCCCCGGTAGGAGACCACGCACCAGGACCCCTCGCACCCGGCGAGCTCGACGACCGCCCCGCGCGGCATCGTCCCCACCACCGGGTAGCGCACGCCCGGTCCCGTGCGCAGGTTCAGGTCGGTCGAGGTCTCGACCGGCACCGCATCGGCGCCGGTCGCGAGGGCGAGCCCGAGGGCGAGGGCGGCGAGGGTCGCCGCGATGGTCGGCATCGGCCTGTTCATGGCGAGACTCTCCTTCCGGGGTCGTGTGCGAGGTCGTATCGGTTCGCCGGGCGTGCGCCCCGCCCCCACGCTCAACGCCGCCGAACGCGGGGAGTGCCGTGGACGCGACGTCACGGGCCGGATCCACGCTCGGCGCTCCGCATCCCGAGAGCTCTCGCCATGACCATCGGCGTGATTCGAGGCGAACCCGGATCCGTCGCACTCGGGCGAGATCCCAATTCGGGGGGAACATGCCTTCCAGCCGTGAATCAGTCGACGGACACGCCGCCGGCATGGTACCGGCGCTGAACTTTGCGCACCGGAGCTCGCCATGCCTTATCTCGTCCCGGATCGATCGGCGCCCACGCAGGGATCACGTCTGAGGTCTCGTCTGGCCGCCGATACGCTCCTCGTCATGCCGGGCGCGCATGACGGGCTGGCGGCGCTTCAGGCCAGGCGCGCGGGCTTCCAGGCGCTCTACCTCTCGGGCGCGGCCATGACGGCGTCGATGGGTATCCCCGATCTCGGCATGATCACGCTGGACGAGGTCGCCTTCTTCACCCGCACCCTCGTGCGCGCGGCGGATCTGCCGGTCCTGGTCGACATCGACACCGGTTTCGGCGAGGCGCTCAACGTCATGCACGCGGTGCGCACGCTCGAGGACGCGGGCGCCGCCGCCGTGCAGATCGAGGATCAGGTGCTGCCGAAGAAATGCGGCCACCTCAACGACAAGCGCCTCGCCGATCCGCGCGACGCGGCCGCGAAGATCGCCGCCGCCGCCCGCGCCCGGCGCGATCTCGTCGTCGTCGCGCGCACCGACGCCGCCGCGAGCGAGGGGATCGACGGCGCGCTCGCCCGCGCCCGGCTCTACGTGGAAGCCGGCGCCGACGCGATCTTCCCGGAGGCGCTGACCAGCGCCGAGATGCTCGCCGCCTTCGCCGCCGCGATGCCGGACGTGCCGCTGCTCGCCAACATGACGGAGTTCGGCCGCACCCCGGCGCTGACCGCCGCCGAGCTCGAGGCCATGGGCTACCGCATGGCGATCTGGCCGGTCTCCTCGCTGCGCATGGCGGCGAAGGCGCAAGAGCGGCTCTACGCGACCCTCGCCGCCGAGGGCACGACCCGCGGGCTCCTGCCCGAGATGCTCACGCGGGCGCAGCTCTACGACCTCATCGATCTTCCGGCCTACGAGGCGCTCGACGCGGCGATCGTGGCGACGGTGCTGCCGGAGCAGGATCGGTGATTACGGCCCTCCCTCCTCCGGTTCGTACCCGATCAGCGCGCTCCACTCCGCCAGGAATCGCGGCTTCTTCTGCGCGTCGAGATAGGCGAGCAGCGCCGGGGTGAGGCGGATCGGGCGCAACGGGCCCGCGAGGCGGGCCTCCAAGCCGGTGGTCGAGCGCGGCCCGAGGATCGCCGGGTGGACCGCGAACATGCGGCTCACGTCGGCGAGCACGGTCTGGCCCTCGATCGAGATCAGGAAATCGAGGAACAGCGCCGCATCGTGCGGATTGCGCGCCTGCGCCGAGACGAGCGCCGTGCGGGAGACCGCCAGCGTCACGTCCGCGGGCAGCACGATCTCGAGGTTCGCCCCGCGCTCGATCGCCTCCTGCGCATAGGAGCCGAGCAGGTTGTAGCCGAAGGCCCAGCGGCCCTCGGCGATGCCGGCGAGCATGATCGCGGTGCAGCACACGACGTCGGCGTCGACGCGCCCGAGGCTCTCGATCAGGTTGGCGAAGGCGCCGGGCTGGGCCGCGTCCTGCGAGGCGAGGAGGTAGCCCACCCCGCTGTCGACGATGTCGTAGGTGACGACGCGCTCGCGGAAGCGCTCTGGCTCTTCGCGCAGCAGCCGCACGAGATCGAAGCGCGTGCGCGGCGCCTCCTGCGCCGAGACGAGGCTCGGATTGTAGACGATCACCGCCGGTTCGTAGGTGAAGGCGAAGACCTGGTCGCGCCAGCGCGCCCAATCCGGCAGGCTCGCCGCGATCGGCGTGACGTGGCGGGCGGCGAGCCCGTCGTTGGCGAGCTTCACCTGCAGGTCCATGGAGGACGAGATCATCAGGTCCCCCGGCTCGCCCCGCCCCTCCGCCGCGGCCAGCGCCGCCTCGTAGAGGTCGTTCGTGTTCATGTCGACGAAGGTGACGGCGACCTCGGGATAGCGGATGCGGAAGGCCTCGACGATCGGGCGCATGGCGTCGAGGTCGGTGGCGCTGTGGATCCGCAACGAGCGTTCCGGCTGCGCGCGGGCGGGGAATATCTCGACGATGGTCTGCGCGCGGACCGCTCCCGGCGCGGCGACCGCCAGCAGGCCTGCGACGAGCATCGCCGCCACGCCCGCCCCCCGGCTCGCCCGCGGCCGCACCGGCTCGTCGACGGCCGCCGGCAGCAGGATGTCGGCGGCGAGCCCGCCGAGCGGGCTCTCCCCCAGTGCGAGCCGCCCGTGATGCGCCTGCGCCACGCGCGCGACGATGGCGAGGCCGAGCCCGCCGCCGCCGGGCCGGCTGAACCGCTCGACGACCTCGCCGCGACGGCTCTCGGGAATGCCCGGCCCGTCGTCCTCGACGCGGATACGGCGCAGATCCCCCGGCGCGTCCGCGATCGAGACGCGGATGCGCGCGCCGCGCCCAGGGCGCGCGGCATGGTCGAGCGCGTTCGAGACGAGGTTGCGCAAGGCCTCGCGCAGGAGCACCGGGTCCGCCCGCACGGGCGCGGGCGCACCGTCGTGCTCGAAGGTGATGTCGGCCCCGCGCGCCAGCACGAGCGGGGAGAGCTCGCGCAGCGCGCCCGGCACGAGGCTCGCGAGGTCGCAGACCTCGAGCGTCGGCAATTCGCTGCGATGCGCCACGAAGGCGTGGGCGAGGAGCTGGTTCACCCGCGCCGCCGCCTCGTCGACGCGGGCTTCGAGCACCGCGAGCGTCTCGCGGGTCTCGGGCGCCGGCAGGCGCTCGCGCTGGAGGGCGATCTCCGCCTTGATGGTGGCGAGCGGCGTGCGCATCTGATGCGCGGCGTCGGAGATGAAGGCCTGCATCGCCTCGAGCTGCCCGGCGAAGCGGCCGACGAAGGTGTTGAAGCCGGTGACGAGGCGCACGATCTCCGCCGGCACCGCGCCCGACAGGGGTCTCAGGTCCGTCGCGCCACGGCTCGCGAGATCGCGCTCGAGCCGCCGGAGCGGCCGCAGCGCCGTGATCACGCTCGCACCTGCTAGCAGGAGCGCCAGCACCGCGATGGCGACGAGGGGGAACACCGCTCCGAGCGCCATCTCGCGGGCGAGCGCGCTGCGCGCCTCGCGGGTCTGCGCCACCGAGACCCGCGCCCACCCCTGCAGGCCGGGGTCGGCGATCAGCCGGCCGATCGTCGCGACGCGCACGATCTCGCCCTTGTAGGGCCGATCGTCGAACACGGCCTGCGCCGAGATCGGCTCGGTCTCGATCGCCGGCAGGTCGGCATAGCCGGTGACGAGCGTGCCGTCCGGTGCGAGCACCTGGTAGAAGACGCGGTCGTCTCGGGCCAGCGCCAGCATGTCGAAGGCCGCCACGGGCACGTCGACCAGGAGCCGGCCCTCGACGAAGGCCACCGTCTCCGCGATCGACAGCGCGGCCCCCGCGAGTACCTGGTCGTAGGCCGCATCCGCCGCGCGGCGGCCGTAATGCGAGGCGGCGAGGCCGAGCAGCACCGCGCCGCCGACGAAGACGAGGGCGAGGCGCAGGATCAGCCGGCGCAGGAGCGAGACGCGGGCCTCGATCACGGCGCCGGCTCCACGATCGTGTAGCCGAGCCCGCGCAGCGTGCGGATCGTGGCGCCCGAGCCCTCGAGCCGCTTGCGCAGGCGCCCGACATAGACCTCGATCGCGTTCAGCCCCGCCGTGTCCTCGAAGCCGTAGAGCTTGTCGGCGATCTCCTCCTTGGAGAGCACGCGCCCCTGCGCGGTCAGCAGCACGTCGAGGAGCCGGAATTCGCGCTTGGGCAATTCCACCGGCGCGCCGTCGATCGTCACCGTGCGCCGGCCGCGGTCCAGCACGAGGCTGCCGATGCGCAGGGCGTCGTGCGCCTCCCCCCGCGCCCGGCGCAGCAGCGCGCGGCAGCGTGCGGCGAGCTCGTCGCTCTCGAAGGGCTTGATGAGGTAATCGTCCGCGCCCTGGTCGAGCGCGGCGACGCGGTCGTCGACCGCCGAGCGCGCGGTGAGGACGAGGATCGGCGCCGCCATCCCCCGTGCGCGCCAGCGCGCGAGCAGCGTCGTGCCGTCGATGTCGGGCAGGCCGAGATCCAGGATGATCAGATCGTAGGCCTGAACGGCGAGCGCGTCCTGCGCGCCCTCGCCCGTCCCGACCACGTCGACCGCGTGCCCCGCCCGCATGAGCGGCGCGGCGGCGGCGTCGGCGATGGTGCGTGCGTCCTCGACGATCAGGATTCGCATCGGCTTCTGCTGCGAGAGATCGGGGCCAATGAAGGGCACGACAGGTGAATGACAGGTTCGCCCGCTACTGTCACGTCTCGGAGCGTCGACCGCACGCCACAAGAAGCGAGCGACGCCCCGCAGAGAACGCGCGCCACGACGCGCGCCGACACGGAGGAAACCCGATGAAGAGCCTGAAAACGGCGCTGGCTGCGCTCGTCCTCGCCGGCTTCGCCATGCCCGCCGCCGCCTTCGAGCCCGAGCGTCCCGAGTGCATCGCCCCCGCCAATCCCGGCGGCGGCTTCGATCTCACCTGCCGCGTGGCCCAGCGCGCCCTCGAGCCCGCGCTGCCCTCGCTGATGGAAGTCACCTTCATGCCGGGCGGCATCGGCGCGGTCGCCTACGCCCACATGAACTCGAACCGGATCGACGACCCGAACGTCATCGTGGCTCTGTCCTCCGGCTCGGCGCTCAACATCGCGCAGGGCAAGTTCGGCGCCGATTTCGACGAGAACGACGCCCGCTGGCTCGCCTCTGCCGGCGCGGATTTCGGCGCGGTCATCGTGCGCGACGACAGCCCGTATCAGACGCTGGGCGAGCTGATGGAGGCCGCGAAGGCCGACCCGTCGGGCATCGTGCTCGGCGCCGGCGGCTCGATCGGCAGCCAGGACTGGATGAAGGCCGCGCTCCTGATGCGCTCGATCGGCGTCGACCCGCGCAATCTGCGCTACGTCGCCTACGAGGGCGGCGGCGCCTCGAAGGCCGCGCTGCTGGGCGGCCAGATCCAGGTCTATACCGGCGACGTCTCCGAAATGGCGGGCGAGCTCGGCGCGGGCACCATGCGCATCCTCGCCGTGCTCTCCGAGGAGCGGCTCCCGGAGCCCTTCGCCGAGTTCCCGACCGCCCGCGAGGAAGGCTACGACGTCGTCTGGACGATCTTCCGCGGCTACTACATGGGCCAGGGCGTGTCGGACGAGGCCTACGATTGGTGGGTCGCGCGCTTCGAGGAGGCCTATGCCGATCCCCGCTTCGCCGAGATCCGCGCGCAGCAGGGCCTGTTCGAGTTCAACCTGGCCGGCGCGGACTTCGACGCCTACGTGAAGGAGCAGGTCGCCTCCTTCCGCGAGCTCGCCCGGGAAGCCGGCCTCATCCAATGAGCGCCACCACGCTCTGGGACCGCGCCTTCGGCGCGGTCCTCCTGGGCATCGCCGGCCTCTACGCCGTCGACGCCTGGAACATCCGCGTGCCCTTCCAGTACGAGCCGCTCGGGCCGACCGCCTTTCCGCTGCTGCTGGCGGCCGTGCTCGCGACGACGGGCGTGCTCCTCGTCGCACGGCCCGATCCGGTGCGCTGGTTCACCGATGGCGCACAGGCCTTCCGCGTGGCTGCGGGCGCGATCGTGATGCTCGTGTACGCCGCGCTCTTCGTGCCGCTCGGCTTCATGATCTCGACGGCCCTGATGACCTTCGCCATGGCCCGCCTGTTCGGCCTGCCCGCCGTCAAGGCCGCGATCTACGGCGTCGTGCTCGCCGTCGTCGGCTATTTCGGCATCGCCGAGGCTCTGGGCCTCAACGTGCCCTTCGGCGACATTTTCCGGAGCTGATCCGCCATGGACATCCTCGCCGGTCTCGCAGAGGGCTTCGCCGTCGCGCTGACCCCGCTCAATCTCGGGCTCCTCATCGCCGGTTGCTTCTTCGGAACGCTGGTCGGCGCGCTGCCCGGCATCGGCCCGATCAACGGCGTCGCGATCCTTCTGCCGCTCGCCTACTCGCTCGGGCTCCCCGCGGAGAGCGCGCTGATCCTGCTCGCGGGCGTCTATTACGGCGCGGAATACGGCGGCCGCATCTCGTCGATCCTGCTCAACGTGCCCGGCGACGCCTCCGCCGTGATGACGACGCTCGACGGGTATCCCATGGCGAAGAACGGCGAAGCCGGGCGCGCGCTGGCGCTCTCGGCGATGGCCTCCTTCGTGGGCGGCACCGTGGCGCTCGTGATGATGTCGGTGTTCGCGCCCTTCCTCGGCCGCGTCGCCGTCGGCTTCGGGCCGGGCGACTACGTGGCCCTGATGGTCTTCGCCTTCTCCTGCCTCGCGACGCTCGTCGGCGCCCGGCCGTTGAAGACCATCATCGGCGTCGTCATCGGCCTGATGCTCGCCACCATCGGCATCGATTCGGCCACCGGCGTGATGCGCTTCACCATGGGCATCCCCAACCTGTTCGACGGGATGGAATTCCTCATCGTCGTGATCGGGCTCTTCGCCATCTCGGAAGCGCTGCTCCTGCTCGAGAAATGGACGCCGATCGCCACCACCATCGAGGCGCAGCGCGACAACGTCCGCGAACGCGTGCGCGAGATCGTCGGCTATCGCTGGACGATGGCGCGTTCCGCGGTGATCGGCTTCTTCGTCGGCGTCCTGCCGGGCACCGGCGCCTCCATCGCCTCCGCCGTCGCGTACGGCGTGGAGAAGCGCATGGCGCAGGGGGACGACGCCATGTTCGGCAAGGGCGACCCGCGCGGCCTCGTCGCGCCGGAGACGGCCAACAACGCCGCCGCCGCGGGCGCCATGGTGCCGATGCTGACGCTCGGCATCCCGGGCTCGGGCACGACGGCGATCCTGCTCGGCGCGCTGCTCCTGTTCAACGTGACGCCCGGACCCCTGATGTTCGAGCAGCGCCCGGAGGTCGCGTGGGGGCTGATCGCGTCGATGTACATGGGCAACATCGCGCTCCTGGTGCTCAACCTGCCGATGGTGGGCCTCTTCGCGCGGCTGTTGTCGATCGACACGGCCTATCTCGTGCCGCTCGTCGTGATGCTCACCTTCGTCGGCGTGTTCTCGCTCTACGGCGCGACCTTCGACCTCGTGCTGATGCTGATCCTCGGCTTCTGCGGATACCTGCTGCGCAAGCTCGGCTTCAGCCTCGCCCCGGTGATCCTGGGCCTCGTGCTGGGCGCGCTGCTCGAGAGCAACCTCAGACGGGCGCTGTCGATCAGCGCCGGGGACTGGTCGATCCTGTTTTCGACGCCCGCGGCGATCGTGTTCTGGGTGCTCGCGGCCCTCGTCGCCACGAGCCCGCTGGTGATGCGCGCGCGCAAGCGCGGGGCGACATGACGCGCCGCGTCGACCGCGTGCAAATCGAGCCGGGCTGTTCCCAGCCCGCAGCTCGCCTGTGCGGCGCCTTACACCGTCACCGCCTCACACGTCGAGGTTCGACACGCTGAGCGCGTTGTCCTGGATGAACTCGCGTCGCGGCTCGACGACGTCGCCCATCAGCTTGACGAACAGGTCGTCGGCGTCGGCGACGTCCTTGACCTTCACCTGGAGCAGCGAGCGCACCTCGCGGTCGAGCGTGGTCTCCCAGAGCTGGCCGGGGTTCATCTCGCCGAGGCCCTTGTAGCGCTGCAGCGTCATGCCCTTCTGGCCGAGCGCCATCGCCGCCTCGAACAGGGCGGTGGGGCCGTACAGCGTGCGCGTGTCGGACTTGCGCACGAGATCCACCGGCCGGTCGTAGATGTCCTGCAGCGCGGCGGCGCGCTCGTCGAGGCGCTTGGCGTCCTGGCTCTCGAGCAGGGCCGCGTCGAGCACCTCGACCTGGGTGACGCCGCGCAGGGTGCGGGTGAAGGCGAAGCCGTGGTCGCGAACCTCGCCGGTCCAGCCGCGCTCGGTCTCCTCGGAGATCGCGTCGAGACGGCGGGCGACGTACTCCGCCGCCTTCGCGGCGGCGTCCGGGTCGTCGACGAGCTGCGGGCGCAGCACGCCGGCGATCGCCGCCTGCTCGACGACGAAGCGCCGGTAGCGGCTGTGCAGGCCGTTGATGATGTTGCGCACCGTGCGCGCCTCGTCGACCAGCGTCTTCAGCTGCTCGCCCTGGAAGGTGACGCCCGTCGCGAGCTCGAGCTGCGCGTCGGCCATGCCGGTCTCGATGAGGTAGTCCTCCAGCGCCCGCTCGTCCTTGACGTAGATCGAGCTCTTGCCGCGGCCGACCTTGTAGAGCGGCGGCTGGGCGATATAGAGGTGCCCGCGCTCGATGAGCTCGGGCATCTGTCGGAAGAAGAACGTCAGCAACAGGGTACGGATGTGGGAGCCGTCCACGTCCGCGTCCGTCATGATGATGATCTTGTGGTAGCGCAGCTTGTCGGGGTTGAACTCCTCGCGCCCGATGCCGGTGCCGAGCGCGGTGATCAGCGTGCCGATCTCCTGGGACGACAGCATCTTGTCGAAACGCGCGCGCTCGACGTTGAGGATCTTGCCCTTCAGCGGCAGCACCGCCTGGTACTCGCGCGCGCGGCCCTGCTTGGCCGAGCCGCCGGCGGAATCACCCTCGACGATGAACAGCTCGCACTTGGCCGGGTCCCGCTCCTGGCAATCGGCGAGCTTGCCCGGCAGCGAGGCGATGTCGAGCGCGCCCTTGCGGCGGGTGAGCTCGCGGGCCTTGCGCGCCGCCTCGCGGGCGGCGGCGGCCTCGACCACCTTCGACGCGATCGTCTTGCCCTCGGACGGGTGCGTCTCGAGGAAGTCGCGCAGCGCCTCGTTGACGACGTTCTCGACCGCCGGTCGCACCTCCGAGGAGACGAGCTTGTCCTTCGTCTGCGAGGAGAACTTCGGGTCCGGCACCTTCACGGAGACCACCGCGGTCAGGCCCTCGCGGCAATCGTCGCCGGTGAGCGAGACCTTCTCCTTCTTGGTGAGGCCGGTCGCCTCGGCGTAGCTCGTGATCTGGCGCGTCAGCGCGGCGCGGAAGCCGGCGAGGTGAGTGCCGCCGTCGCGCTGGGGAATGTTGTTGGTGAAGCAGAGCACGTTCTCGTGGTAGCTGTCGTTCCACCACAGAGCGACCTCGACCGCGATGCCCTCGCGCTCGGCCTTGAGCATGATCGGCTGCTGCACGAGCGGCGCCTTGGCCCTGTCGAGATAGCGCACGAAGGCCTCCGTGCCGCCCTCGTACATCAGCTCCTCGCGTCGCTTCTCCGCATGGCGATTGTCGGAGAGGATGATGCGCACGCCCGAGTTCAGGAACGCGAGCTCGCGCAGCCGGTGCTCGAGCGTGCCGTAGTCGAACTCCACCATGGTGAAGGTGTCGGTCGAGGGCATGAAGGACACTTCCGTGCCGCGCTGCCCCCCGGCGTCGCCGACGACGGCGAGCGGCGAGACGGGGACGCCGTGCCGGAACTCCATCGCGTGCTCCCGGCCGTTGCGCCAGATGCGCAGCCGCAGCCAGGTGGAGAGCGCGTTCACGACCGAGACGCCGACGCCGTGCAGGCCGCCCGAGACCTTGTAGGAATTCTGGTCGAACTTACCGCCCGCGTGCAGCTGGGTCATGATGACCTCTGCCGCCGAGACGCCTTCGCCGGAATGGATGTCGGTGGGGATGCCGCGGCCGTTGTCGGACACCGTCACCGAGCCGTCGGCGTTGAGCGTCACGTTCACCGCCGTGGCGTGGCCTGCCAGCGCCTCGTCGATCGCGTTGTCGACGACCTCGTAGACCATGTGGTGCAGGCCGGAGCCGTCGTCCGTATCGCCGATGTACATGCCCGGCCGCTTGCGGACCGCGTCGAGCCCCTTCAGCACCTTGATGGATTCGGCGCCGTAGGCGTCGGTGTCGAGATTGGTCGCAGGCTCTGCCATGAACGGGTCCCTGGGACGCGCCGCGACATGCGGCGGGTACGCCCCCATACGAGTTCGATTCGTCTTCTCTATTTAGGCGCTGCGGCTTGATTTTTCACCCACCGCGCGGCACGCGCGCGCGCCCACATGCTTTCTATACACGGGTTTTTGGTGGGATGCACGGCAGGACCCGTCCTCCTCCGGCGCGGCCGTCGTCAGTAGCGGATGGTGACGAGGACGTCGGCCTGGTTCAGGAGTACGAGACGGTTCGAGGTGGCCTCTAGGACCGTCTGCACCCTCTCGCCGACGGGCCGCGGGGTTCCGTCGACGATGACCGCGAGCGTGTCGTTCCAATTCACCGCCGGAACGCCGTCGATCAGGAACAGGTTCGAGAAGGAGCTGCCCTCCCGGGCGTCGTTGGCGCGCGCCACCTCGACGCCCGGGCCGCCGCGGTCGGATACCATCACGGCAGAGCACTGCCTATGCGTGCCGCAATCTCCCTCCCAGGTCTCGAGCCACGCCGCGGCGTCATTCCAGAAGACGATGCTGCCGGTCAGAATCTTTCGTCCCGCGCCTCCTCCGCCGATGAGGCGTAGCCCCTGCGCGTCGGCGACGTAGAGCCGGCTGTCGGGAGAGTTGCCCTGCAGCAGAAACGCGCGGCCGTTCTTTCCCGCCAGGATCGAGTAGGGCATCGCCTCGTCCTTGCGGTGCGTATGGACTCGAACGAGATCGTTTCCTTCGAGCACGAAATACTCGTAAACGACGTAGCTGCCCGGCCTGCCTCGATCCACGTGCCGCGAGACGAGCACGGCTCCGTCCTCGAACCTCCGCATCGACGCTGGAGCCGAGGCTTCATAGCGATGAATTTCCTCGAAATACCGTCCGTCCGTCACGTAAATCGCGGAGTCTCCTTTGGAGTTCAAGCTCGCATTGACGAGGGCCCGCCCGTCTCCGCTCGGGAAGATGCCGGTGATCCGCGGCATGCCGATTCCCTCGACGAAGCCGTAGGCGGCGCCGCCGAGCCTCGAGACGCGACGTCCCTGGGCATCGTTGTGGTCGACGTGATGGATCTTCTGGCTCTCCCCGGTCGTCGACACCTGCAGAACGGAGGATCCGTCCAGCACGACGTACGGCCCCCAGCCGTTGGGAGACACATAGGGCGTGTCGACGACGCCGGGCGCGTCGGCGCGGGCGATGAACATCCTGTCGGGACGGCTGCCGACGAACGTGCCGTCGCGGTACTGATAATTGCTGAAAGCCGCTCCCATGCGCCTCAGGGTCAGGAGGCCCTGCGGCCCCTCGGGCATGGCCGCGAACGCCGCCTTCAACCGCGCCGCGATGTCCCCCGCGTTCGCGGCCCGCGCCGTCGTCGCCTGCGGGCGAGCAACCGTGCCGCTCTCCCGCCCGGGGGCGGAGGCGACGGCGGCGGACTCGTTGCCGGCGACGGCGACCGCCGTGTCGGCGCGATCGTCGGGATAGGGATCCCATTCCAGGTCGGGGTTGCTTTCCCAGTAGGCGTCGGCCGCCGCCATGAGGCGATCGACCTGCGGGTGGCCGTCGTGGCGCAGGATCATGTCGTGCGACGCATCCCACGTGCCGAGGGTGACGAGCCGCCCCCCTTCTCCGCCGATGCGAGAGGACGGGAGACCCGCGACGGCCGGGTCGTGCAGCACGTCGCACATGCGATCCGCCTCGAGCAGCGGCGACCAGACGAAGCCGCGCAGCCGGCTTCCGGCGAGCTCGGCCTGCGCGTCGTCGAGCAGCTCGACCTCGACCCACGCACCGGCGTGGCGGGGATCTCCCGACTTCACGCGCAGCATGGTCGCATTCTCCAGCGACGCGAGCACGTCGAACTCGATCCCCGGTCCTCGCCGGACATTGACGATGTTTCCGGTGGGGGAGCAGATCTCGATGATCGCACCGTAGTCCTGGGCCGTCGCGGGCCGGACCTCGCCGGCGAAAGCGCTCGCCCCGAGGAGAGCCGCGGCGAGGATATGGGCCGCTTTGCGCGGCCGTTTCGAGGCTCCGGTCATGGATGGTGCTCTCCCTGGCGACGACGCGGATGATGCGAGGATTTTTCTCTCATCTCAAGACGCGATGCCTCGCCGCGTGCCGCGAAGCTTCCCGGCACCCTTCCGCCGTCTCGTGCGTTGTCCCCCAATCCTAGACACTCGACGGACGAGGAGCCCCCCATGCCCGAGACGGGAACCGCACAGGCCCAGGCCGATCCGCAGACCCCGCCGCCGCTGTCGGACAAGGCGCTCGCCGTGTTCGCCTTCGCGGCCTACCATCAGCTGGAGAGCGGCGAGCCCGTCACCGGCGTCGTGCGCCGCGACGGGGCCGGGCATCACGCCGACGAGGACGCCATCCGGGAATTGAGCGAAGCCGGCCTCGTGACCGTGGAGGCGAACCGCGTCAACTTCTCCGATCAGGGGGAGGCGGTCCTCGGCGCCCTGATCGGGGCCCTGCGCACGGTCGGCGGACCCTCCTGAGCCGGCCCGAGCCGCGTCGCGACGATCCACCAGCCGGGCCGGGCCTTCGACAGGCGCGCGGCGGCGGATGCGGCGGCGGCGTCGCTCTCGTAGAGGCCGAACACCGTGGCGCCCGAGCCCGACATGCGTGCGAGCCGGCAGGCGGGCGTGCCGGCCACCATGTCGATGAGCCGCGCGATCGGCGGCGCGAGGCTCGTCGCGGGAGCTTCGAGATCGTTGCCCGCCTCGCGCAGGAGCGCGATCAGGGCGCCGGCCGACATCTCCGCGGACGGCTCCGGCGTGGGGGGGCGGTCGCGCAGCGCGCCCGGCGGCAGGGCGAGCGCGCCGAACACCGCGCGCGTCTCGATCGGGATGCCGGGGTTGACGAGGACCGCCGGCAGCGCCGGGCAGGGCAGGGCGGGGCGCAGCCGCTCGCCGATCCCCTCCATCACGCACACCCGCCCCGCGAGGCACACGGGCACGTCTGCGCCTGTCTCGCGCGCCGCCTCGACGACCCGCGGATCGTCGAGGGCGAGGTCGTTGGCGCGGGCGAGCAGGCGCAGCGCCGCCGCCGCGTCGGCCGAGCCGCCGCCGATACCGGACGCCACCGGCAGCCGCTTCGTCAGCCGGAACGCGCCGAGCCGCAGGTCCGGGACGCGCGCGGCGAGCGCGCGGGCCGCCTTCAGGACGAGATTGTCGGCGTCCGCCGAGAGCGCCGCCGCACGGGGTCCTCCGACCGAGAGCGCGAGCGCGCCGCCGGGCGCGAACGTCAGGTCGTCGCCCACCTCGGCGAAGGCGACGAGGCTCGAGAGCAGGTGATAGCCGTCCTCGCGCCGTCCGAGGACGGACAGAGTCAGGTTCACCTTGGCCGGCGCGAAGGCCGCGAGCGTCTCGGTCACGGGGCGGATCTCGAGGCGGCTCAGCCGCCGTCCGCGCCGCCGCCGGGGGCTTCCGCGGCCGCCGGGGCGGACTCGTCCTCGAGGCCGACCTCGAGCTTGCGCTGGATCTTCTCGCGCTCCTCCTCCTCGGGGTCGCTGTCCAGCGCGTGCTGCCACTGGAAGCGCGCCTCCAGCCGCCGGCCCACCCGCCAGAAGGCGTCGCCGAGGTGGTCGTTGATCACGGGGTCTTCCGGCTTCAGCTCCACCGCCCGCTCGAGCTCGCGCACCGCGTCCTCGTAGCGGCCGAGCCGGTAATAGGCCCAGCCGAGGCTGTCGATGATCATGCCGTCGCGGGGCGAGAGCGCCACCGCCTCCTGCAGCATCTCGAACGCCTCGTCGATGTTCATGCCCATGTCGACCCAGGAATAGCCGAGATAGTTCAGCACCTGGGCGCGTCCGACGGGCGAGGTCTCGGGCACGAGCTCGAGCGCGAGCTTCAGGTCGGCCTCGGCGGCGGGCCACTGCTTCGCCCGCTCGTAGGCGGCGCCGCGGAAATAGAGCAGCGTCCAATGCGACGAGGTGGGCTCGCCGACCATGTCGAGCGCGATGCTGTAGTACCGGATCGCGTCGTTCCACTGCTTGCGCACGCGCAGGATGTTGGCGAGCGCGGTGACGACCTCGAGGTCGTCGGGCCGCTCCGCCATCAGCCGCCGCAGCCGGCTCTCCGCCTCCGCATTGCGCTCGAGGCGCTCCAGCGCATGCGCGATCTCGATTTCCGCGGTGACGTGCAGCGGCGAGCCGCGCGGAACGGTCTCGTAGAGCACGATCGCCGATTCGCGGCGCTCCATGCGCTCGAACACGTCGGCGAGCGTGATCAGCGTCATCTCGTGCTGCGGCGCGAGGTGCAGCGCCAGCCGCAGGTAGATGATCGCGGGCATCTCGTCGCCCTGCATGTTCCCGGCCGAGCCGAGCGCGTAGAGCACCTCCGCCGCGCCCTCGGCCACCGAGGCCGCCGGGCGCTCGGGGCGCTCGCCGGCGCGCAGCGACGTGAGGCGCGCCTCCGCCAGCGGATGGCGCGGCACGCGCTCGAGGAAGGCCTCGTAGACCCCGACGGCGTCGTCGACGCGCCCGCGCCGGGCGATGTGGCGCGCATAGGCGTCGACGATCGAGAGGGCGGTCGGCTGCATCTCGTAGGCCGCGGCGAGACGCTCCTCCGCCTCCTCGGCCTCGCCCAGGAAGGAGGCGAGCAGGCCGCCGTGATACAGCCGGAAGATATCGAAGGCGGGCTCGCCGCCGAGCGCGTCCACCGCCGCCAGCGCTTCGTCGTCCCGCCTCGCGCCCGCATGCGTCCAGGCGGCGAGCAGCGTCGCCGTGAGATCGGCGGCGCGCATGCCGCTGCCGTCCTCGAAGCGCGACAGCGCCGCGTCCCAGCGCGCGGCCTTCAGGTCCCGCACGCCGAGCGCGAGCCGGGCGAGGCCGTTCGACGGATCGTCCGCGATCATGCGGTCCGCGACTCCGAAGGCGTCGTCCATCGCGCCGTCGGCGAGGAAGGCGACGAAGCCGCGCTCCCGCAGCTCCGGATTGTTCGGATCCGCCATCAGCGCCTGGCGCATGAAGGTCGCCGCCGCGGCGGGGTCGCGGGCGAGGCCCGCGATGTAGCCGGCGAGGAAGTTGCCCTCGAGCGTCCGCGCGGGCCGAACCTCGCCGCCTTCGCGGGCGCTGGCCGCGGGCAGCGCACCCGGGAGCGCGCCCGCCAGGAGCGTCGTGGCGAGCAGCGCGGCGGCGGCGGCGCGCGAGGAACGTCTCGTGAGAAAAGCGAGCAAGGGCAACGGCTCCGCTGTCGCACGCCGCCGCGTCGGAACGCGGGCGCACGGGGTCCTCGATGATCCGCGACCATGGACCGTTCGCGCGGCGGGAGCAAGGCGGGATGAGGTCGCGGGGGTCACATCCCCCGCGCCGCCTCGTATGCCCGCGCCATCGCCACGAACCCGTCTACCGGGACCTCCTCGGCCCGGGCCGTCGGCGCGACGCCGGCGGCCTCGCACAGGGCGGCGGGGTCGACGCCGAGCGACTTGAGGCTCTGGCGCAGCATCTTGCGCCTCTGCCCGAAGGCGGCGGCTGTGACGGCCTCGAGCGCGCGCACGTCGCAGGGCGCGGGCTCGGGGCGGGGGTCGAGGCGCACGACGCTCGAGGTCACCTTCGGCGGCGGCACGAAGGCGGAGGGCGCGACGTCGAACAGGATGTCGGCCTGCGTGCGCCAGCCGCAGAGCACGCCCAGCCGGCCGTAGTCCTCGCGCTCGGCCGGTGTCGCGACGATGCGCTCGGCGACCTCGCGCTGGAACATCAGGGTCAGGCTCTCCCAGAAGGGCGGCCAGGCGCGTGTCGCGATCCAGCCCGTAAGGAGTTGGGTGCCGACGTTGTAGGGCAGGTTGGCGACGATCCGCGGCTTGCCTTCGCCCGGTCCCGCCTCGAGCAACGGGCGCGGGTCGAAGGCGGCGGCGTCGGCCTCCACCACGGTGAGGCGGCCCGGATAGCGCGCGGCGATCTGCGCCAGCGCCGGCAGGCAGCGCGCGTCGCGCTCGATCGCGACCACGTGCGCCGCGCCGCCGGCCAGCAGCGCGCGGGTGAGCCCGCCGGGGCCGGGCCCGACCTCGAGCACCCGTGCCCCCTCGAGCCTGCCCGAGGCCCGGGCGATCCGGCTCGTCAGGTTGAGGTCGAACAGGAAGTTCTGGCCGAGCTGCTTCTTCGGCGCGAGGTCGAAGTCCCGCACCACCTCCCGCAGCGGCGGGAGGTCGTCGATGGCGCTCACGGGCCGCGCCCCGGCGCGGCGGCGCCGGCCAGCCGCCCGGCGAGCCGGATCGCGGCTATGAGGCTGTCGGGCCGCGCGATGCCGCGCCCGGCGATGTCGAAGGCCGTGCCGTGGTCGGGGGAGGTGCGCACGAAGGGCAGGCCCAGCGTGACGTTCACCGCCTCGTCGAAGGCGATCGTCTTGATCGGGACGAGCGCCTGGTCGTGATACATCGCCAGCACGGCGTCGTAGCCCGCCCGCGCGCGGGCGTGGAACAGCGTGTCGGCGGGGTGCGGGCCGGTGGCGTCGATGCCCTCTTCGCGCAGCGCGGCGATCGCGGGGGCGATGGTCTCGATCTCCTCGCGGCCCATGGCGCCGGCCTCGCCCGCATGGGGATTGAGCCCCGCGAGCGCGAGGCGCGGCCGCGCGACGCCGAACCGAGTGCGCAGATCGTGGGCGACGATACGGGCGGTGGCGAGGATGCGCTCGCGCGTGAGCGCCGCGGGCACGTCCGCCAGCGCGATGTGCACGGTGACCGGCACCACCGCGAGCCCCTCGCTCCACAGCATCATCACGGAGAGGGGTGGGGCCTCGCCCGGCGCGGCGGCGAGCGCGGCCAGGTATTCGGTATGGCCCGGATGGGCGAAGCCGGCCTCGTAGAGCACCGACTTGGCGATCGGGCAGGTGACGACCCCGCTCGCGCGACCGGCCAGGGCGAGGGCGACGGCGCGGTCGATCGATTCGATCACGGCGGGCGCGTTCGCCGGATCGGGCACGCCCGGCGTGGCGGAGACCGAAGCCGCGAGCGGCAGCACCGGCAGCGCCTCGTCGAAGACGGCGGCGGCCTCCTCGATCGACGCCACCACGCCAATCGCGGTCTCGACGCCGAGGTGACCGGCGACGCGCCCGAGATGATCCGGGTCGCCGATCAGCGCGAAGGCGGGGAGGGCGTACGCCGCCCGCGCGCGCCAGGCGGCGAGCGCGATCTCGGGGCCGATGCCCGCCGGGTCGCCGAGCGTGAGCGCGAGGGGCGCTGGCATCGCGGTGGGCTCCTAGCGGTTGCTCGAATCCTGGCTGAGATCCTGCGAGACGCCGACCTCGCCCAGGGTCAGCAGCTCCAGGCGCGCGAGGATCGTGCGGTTGTAGCGCGCGCCGTTCGTGGCGCCGCTGACCGGCGTGGAGGTGAGCGTGACCGTGAAGGTCGTGCACTCGTCGACATAGCCCGCACCGACGGACAGGGACGTGATCGCGTCGCTGTTGAGCGCGTTGCTCGTCTTCCTGCGATACTCGTCGAGGTCGAGCGTGATCGCGCTGTTGAGGAACCAGTTCTCGGTGATGTTGACGCGACCGCTCGCCACGACGCCCTCGCGGGCGCGATCGAAGCCGAGCTGCGGCTGGGGCGACAATCTGGCGTAGAGAACCGACGCCGACAGCGGCCCGAGCCTGCCGCCCATGTCGGCCTCGAGGCGCTGGATCGACATGTCGTGGCGATCGAAGCGCGCGCGGGCGCCGAAGCTCAACGCCCGGCTCGGGTTGAACTGGAGCCTGCCGACGACGTCCGACACCCGCTCGTCGAGGCTGGAGCCGAGGCCGGTGTTGACGAGCCCGTCCTGACGGAAGCTGTTCGCCCCCGCCAACTGGACGGACTGCCCCAGCATGGCGTGCACGAAAACGCCGTTGTCGCCGTTGAACGTGTACTGGAGGCCGTAGTTCAGCCGAACGCCACCCTCGACCCGGTCGTAGCCGGAGAACTTGTCCCACTCGAACAGCGTCGAGTCGTCGAAGACGAGGCTCTGCGCATCCTCGTTGGGGAACTCGCCGACATGCATCTCGTCCGGGCGCGCGACCAGCTGCACCATGGGCTCGAGCACCTGCGTGCCGCCGGCGAGCGATCCGGCGAGCGGGAAGCGGTAGTCGAGACCGATGGCCGGCATGACACGGCCGTAGAAGCTGTCGTCGCGGCCGGTGAAGGAGCGGATCGCCGCGTTCTCGTAGCCCGCGTCGTCCGGAGAGAACCAGATCCCGTCGGCGCGCGCATAGGCGAACGGCGACCAGGCCTGGCCGATCGGGTCGATGAAGCGACGCCGCCAGCTCACTTCCGTCGACAGGCGCGTATAGCTGCCCGAGAGCCCCAGCGCGAGGCAATCCCGATCGTACACGACGCAGGTCTGCTCGGATCTGCCCTGCACCCAGGGGGCGAGGCCGAGCGCGCTCGCCAGCGCCCGGGTGTTCGCCGCCGTGGTCGGCCGGAAATGCGCCGCCTCTCGGCTGAGGCTCGTCAGGTTCGCCGACAGTCCGATCTCCCCGCCGACCGCCCACGGCGCGGCGAAGCGCCTGTCGTAGTCGACCACCGGGTGGACAATCGGCTGCTGCTTCTGGAAGTCCGACGAGGACAGCCCCTCGAAATAGTAGCCCCGCGCGTCGAAGAACGACCTCTCGCCCTTGCCTGTGAGGTAGACGGTGGAGATCGACTCGGAGCGGTAGGTCGTCGCGACGCTCGTGGCGGAGAGGCTGTAGTCCTCCAGGAAGAACCTGTCCGACAGGAGCGTGACGTCCCAGCCGAACGCCCAGCGCGGGTTGATGTCGAAGCGCCCGAGCGTCTCGATCACGCCGCGGGACTCGTCGAAGCCCCCGGGCGGCGCGACGCGGTTGAACGCGTCGGGCTCGTTCTCGAAGATCCCCGCCGCCCGGATCGAATAGGACCCCGTCAGCAGGCGGTGACGCCATTGCACGTCGGCCAGGAAGCCCTGGCGCGACAGGTAGGCCGGACGGAGCGTCAGGTCGTAGTTCGGGGCGAGATTGATGAAGAAGGGCACCTGCGCGCCGTTGCCGAGCGCCTCGGAGAAGATGGCGGTGGGCGTCAGGAAGCCGGTCTTGCGCCGCACGCTGGGGTCCGGCGACCAGAAATAGGGAATGTACGCGATCGGAACGCCCGCGAACTCGAGCGTCGCGTTCTCGTAGTAGATCGTCCGCTCTTCGTTGTCGTGGATGATCCGCGCGGCCTTGACCTGCCACAGCGGCGGGCGCTGTGGGTTGTCCGCGCAGGGCTCGCAGGTCGTGTAGGTGCCGCGCTGGAAGACGATCTGCTCGCCCTCGATGCGCTCCGCCCGCGGGGCGGTGAACCGGCCGGTGGCCGTGCGCCCGTTCTCGACGACGGTCTGCTCCACGCGCAGCGAGTCGATGAAGCCGGAGCGGAAGTCGTCGGTCAGCTCGAACCGGTCGCCGACGACCACGGTTCCGTCCGCCTGCGTCAGCCGGGCATCGCCCTCGGCGAACACCCGCCCGGTATTGCGGTCCAGGATGACGCGGTCGGCCTGAAGGGTGCGACCGTCGTAGTTCATCTGGACATTGCCGACGGCGGCGACGGTGTTGCGATCGTTGTCGTAGACGAGCTCGTCGGCCTCCACGAGGAGGCGCGCGTTGGGGTTGCCCATCGCCCGGGCGCCCAGCGAATCGGCGAGGGTGCCCTGAGCGTGCGCAGGCGCAGTCAGCGAAGCGGCCCCCAGGCCGGTCCCCAAGGCGGCAGCCAGGGCCAAACGCGCGATTCCGTACTTCAACCGTCCCATCCCGGTCCCGCGCCGGCGTCCCTGGAGCGCGGCCATCAGCCGTCCTCCTTGTGCAACAGCACGAGCACGCCCAGCAAACTCCCTACCACTGCTGGAAACCAGGCGGCCAGGGTAGTCCCCACCAGGCCCGATCCGCCGAGGTCTTCCATCAGCTCCGACAGCACATAAAGCAGGAATCCGGCGGCGACGCCACCCAGAACCATCTGCCCCACTCCACCGAAACGGAAGAATCTTAAGGAAACGGAAGCCGCCACGAGGATCATCGCGACGAACAGCAGCGGTCGTGCCAGCAGCGCCTCGCGCTGCAGCCGGTACCGCTTGGCGTCGAGGCCCGCGCGCTCGGTCGCCTCGGCGACGTCGTCGAGCCGCCAGAACGGGACGGAGCTCGGCGCCGTGAAGCGCGTGCGCAGCTGATCGGGCAGGAGGCTCGAGGCGAGCCGATAGCGCTCGTGGCTCCGCGGCTCCTCGTCGAGCGCCATGACCCGCGCGTCCTCCAGCTCCCAATAACCCTCGTGAAGCTCGCCTGCGCGCGCCTCGATCCGCTCCTCGAATCGGCCCTGCCGGTCGAAGACGAAGGCGGTGATGCGCGAGAGCCGCGTCGTGCCCTCGATGGCGCCCTCCGCGCGCACGATCGCCGTGCCCTCCGGGCTGCGTTGGCGGATCCAGATGTTCTCCCGGGCCAGCAGGCCCTCGTCGCGCTCGAAGAGCCGCGCCTCCCAGGCGGTCGCCTTCTGCTGGAGGACGGACGCGAGCGGATTGTAGACGAGCACCACCGCGATCCCGAGCCCGAGCGCGACGACGACGCCCGGCAGCAGGAACTGCCAGGCCGAGACGCCGGCCGCGCGCGCCACCACGAGCTCGAGCTTGCGCGAGAGCTGGAGCAGCGTGATCATCGCCCCGAACAGCACGGCGAACGGGAGCACCTGCTCGGCGACCGAGGGGGTCCGCAGCAGCGAGAGCAGCGCCACGTCCGCCGCGCCCACGCCCTCCGCGTCGCCGGCCTGTCGCATCTGCTCGACGAAATCGAGCGTGTAGACGAGCAGGAAGACCGTCAGGAAGACGCCGCAGATCGTGCGCAGGAAGCGTGCGGCGAGGTAGGAGCCGAAGGTCGCGCCGATCATGTCACGCCCGCCGCCATGCCGGCAGCAGCCGCGCCGGGTTCAGCGCGTGCGCCGCCGCCTCGATCCGCGCCCGAATCACGCCGCTCTGCTGAGGCTGGAGGATGATCCACACGGACAGCCCGATCCCCGCCAGCGGTGCGCCGTACACCGCCAGCAGCGCCGCCGGGGATCCGACCGCGGCGCTCGACGCACCGAAACCGGCGACCCGAACGGCGATCATCGCGATCACCGCGCTCGCCACGGCGGCGCTGCGGCCCTGGCGCGTGGTGACGGCCTGTCCGAGCGCGGCGAAGGCGATGGCAACGCCCGCCAGCGGATAGAGCCACGCGGTCAGGCGATCGTGGAGCTCGGCGCGGAACCGCCCCGGGACGACCTGGTAATAGGGATCGTCCGGATCCGGGGAGAGCAGCGCCGCGGTCGATTGCTCCCGCGGCTTGTAGAGCACGGCTCCCTGCTCCGGCCCGAAGGCGGCGAGATCGACCGCGTAGCGCTCGAACGTCACGATCGATCCGTCGCCGCGCCCCTCCTGCTGGCGATAGACGCTGCCCTGCTCGAGAATGAGATAGCTGCCGCTGTCGAGATCCGCGGTGACGCCGCGCTCGGCGATGTAGACCACCGTCCGCTGCGGGTCGCGCCGGTCCTGGAGGAAGACGCCGAGCAGCGCGCCGCCCGCGCGGTCCCGATAGGAGAAGGTGATGCCCTGGTCGAGCTCCGTGAACTCGCCCTCACGGACCAGGTTCGAGATGAAATCCGCCCGGATCTGGGTGATCAGCCCGCGCAGCTCCGCGAAGCTCGCGGGCATCAGCCAGATCGTGTTGATCGCCACGACGAGGGCGACGATTCCGCCGAGCGCCGCGAACGGGCGCATCAGCCGGGCCGGCGACATCCCGGCCGCCGCCGCGACCACCCATTCCGAATCGCCGTTGAGCTTGTTCAGCGTGTAGATCGCCGCGATGAACAGCGCGACCGGTGCGATGATCGTGACCAGCGCCGGCAGCGACAGGCCGGTGACGACGAGGAAGATGACGAAGGTCTGGCCCTTGCCGGTGATCAGGTCGAGCTCGCGCAGCGCCTGCGTGATCCAGATCACGCCGGTCAGGCCGATCAGGATCGACAGGAAGGCGGTGAGCGCCGTTCCGAAGATGTATCGTTCGATGCGGGTCATCATCAGGCAGGGGCTCCGAGCGCCCTTCGCTAAACCCGCGCGCGGCGTGTGGCAAGCGGCGCCGAGTGACGGCCGAGTCACGCCCGCGTGAGGTGCAGGCGGCCGCCGCGCGGCCGGCGGCTTCTATCCGGCGCGCGCGCGTGCTACGGCGCTGCGCATCCCCCCGGCACTCGCCCGCACGTCCGGCCAGACAGGAAGACAGCCATGGTCCCGCGCTACAGCCGCCCCGAGATGACCGCGATCTGGTCGCCGGAAACCAAGTTCCGGATCTGGTTCGAGATCGAGGCGCACGCGACCTCGGCGCTGGCCGAGCTGGGGATCGTGCCGAAGGAGGCCGCCGACGAGATCTGGGAGAAGGGCTCGGCGGCGACCTTCGACGTCGATCGCATCGACGCCATCGAGCGCGAGACGAAGCACGACGTCATCGCCTTCCTCACCCATCTCGCCGAGATCGTCGGGCCGCAGGCGCGCTTCGTGCACCAGGGCATGACCTCGTCCGACGTGCTCGACACCACGCTCTCCGTGCAGCTCGCCCGCGCGTCCGACATCCTGCTCGCCGATCTCGACGGCCTCCTCGCGGCCTTGAAGCGGCGCGCGCAGGAGCATAAGCTCACCCCCACCATCGGGCGCTCGCACGGCATCCACGCCGAGCCGACGACCTTCGGCGTCAAGCTCGCCCTCGCCTACGCCGAGTTCGACCGCTGCCGCGCCCGCCTCGTCGCCGCCCGCGCGGAGATCGCGACCTGCGCCATCTCGGGGGCGGTGGGCACCTTCGCCAACATCGACCCGCGGGTGGAGGCCTACGTCGCCGAGAAGCTCGGGCTGGCCGTCGAGCCGGTCTCGACCCAGGTGATCCCGCGCGACCGGCACGCGATGTTCTTCGCCACCCTCGCCGTGATCGCCTCTTCGGTGGAGCGCCTCGCCACCGAGATCCGGCACCTGCAGCGCACCGAGGTGCTGGAGGCCGAGGAGTACTTCTCGGCGGGCCAGAAGGGCTCCTCGGCCATGCCGCACAAGCGCAATCCCGTGCTCACAGAGAACCTGACCGGCCTCGCCCGCATGGTGCGCGCCTTCGCGCTGCCGGCCATGGAGAACGTGGCGCTGTGGCACGAGCGCGACATCTCGCACTCCTCGGTCGAGCGCATGATCGGCCCGGACGCGACGATCACGCTCGATTTCGCGCTCGCCCGCCTCACCGGCGTCGTCGACAAGCTGCTGGTCTATCCCGAGCGCATGCAGGCCAATCTCGACCGTCTCGGCGGGCTGATCCACTCCCAGCGCGTGCTGCTGGCGCTGACCCAGAGGGGCGTCTCGCGCGAGGACGCCTATGCGCTGGTCCAGCGCAACGCCATGCCGGTCTGGCGCGGGGAGGGGGACTTCCTGACGCTGTTGAAGAACGACCTCGACGTCTCTGCCAGGCTGTCCGACGCGGAGCTGGAGGCCTTGTTCGACCTCGGATATCACCTGAAGCACGTCGATACGATCTTCGTGCGGGTCTTCGGGCAGGCCTGACCCACCGGAAACCGATCGGCCTGTCCCCGCGTTGGCCATGCCTGCGACAAACCTTCGCGGGGGGAGCCATGGAACCGGTGTTGCGTCGATTGTGCGATGTGGCCGTGCGGGGCGGCCTCCTCGAGGTCGTCACGGCGAGGGGCAATCGCTTCGTCGCCGGCGACGGTTCCGGAGAGCCGGAGGTGACGATCCGGTTCGCCGACACGGGTGCCGAGCGCGCGCTGATCCTCTACCCCGAGATGAAGCTCGGCGAGATGATCATGGACGGCCGCATCGTGGTGGAGCGCGGGACGATCTACGACCTCCTCGCGCTGTTCATGCGCGGCCGCCCGGGTGGGCGTGGCGTCTGGGGCTCGCGGCTGATGAAGAAGGTCCGGCGGGCGGCGCTGGCGCTGTTCGCGCGCAACGGCGAGCGGCGCGCGCGCGAGAACGTGCACCACCACTACGACCTCGACCACACGCTCTACGATCTCTTCCTCGACGCCGACCGGCAATACAGCTGCGCGTATTTCGAGCATCCCGGCCAGAGCCTCGACGAGGCCCAGCGCGCCAAGAAGCGCCACATCGCGGCGAAGCTGCTGCTCGAGCCCGGGCAGGACGTGCTCGACATCGGCTGCGGCTGGGGTGGGCTCGCGCTCTACCTCGCGGGCGTCGCCGGCGCCGGGCGGGTTCGGGGCGTCACGCTGTCGACCGAGCAGCACGAGACGGCCCGCGCGCGGGCGGAGCGCGAAGGGCTCGCCGGCCGCATCGACATCGCCCTGCAGGACTACCGCACCGTGGCGGGCGATTTCGACCGTATCGTCTCGGTGGGGATGTTCGAGCACGTCGGCCGGGCGCATTACCAGGAGTTCTTCGACACGACGGCCCGCCTGCTGCGCCGGGACGGGGTGATGCTGCTGCACACGATCGGCGCCACCGCCGAGCCGGGGCCGACGAACCCCTGGATCACGCGCTACATTTTCCCCGGGGGCCACATTCCCACGCTGTCGGAGATGATGCCGGCGATCGAGCGCGCCGGCCTGCGCCTCGCCGACGTCGAGGTGCTGCGGCTGCACTACGCCGACACGTTGATGCACTGGCGCGAGCGCTTCCTCGCGCGCCGCGCGGAGGCCGCGCGCCTCTACGACGAGCGCTTCTGCCGGATGTGGGAGTTCTACCTCGCCGCCAGCGAGGCGGGCTTCCGCTTCGAGGACCTCGTCGTCTTCCAGCTCCAGCTCACGCACCGCAACGACGCGGTGCCGATCACGCGCGACTACGTGGCCGAGCGCGAGCGTATGTTGCGCGGGCTAGAGGCCGGCACCGCACGAGAGGCGACGCGGCGGACGGGGTGAGGGCGCGGCTTCGTGATGAAGGCTGCGAGCGCTTTCTCCTTCCCTGTAGGGGAAGGTGGCTCGGCGAAGCCGAGACGGATGTGGCGCGCGGGACGCGCGTTCGGCGAAGCCGAAGTCGTGCAAGGCTGCACGGTTCGAGGGAGCCCCATTTCCGCTTCGCGGAACACGCCTTCGGCGTGCCCCATCCGTCTCGTCGGCTTCGCCGCCGATCCACCTTCCCCTACAGGGAAGGAGAATGCGGCGCCTCGGCCCCTCACCGCGCCCAACGGTCGGCGGCGCGGTCGTCCTCGGCCTTGGCGCCGACCCATCCGCCGCTCTCGACCTCGCCCAGGGGATGCTCGCGCTTCCAGAAGGGGGCGCGGGTCTTGAGGTAGTCCATCATGAAGTCGGCGGCCTCGAAGGCGGCGCGGCGGTGGGCCGAGGCGGCCACCACCAGCACGATCTCCTCGCCGGGGCGGATCACGCCGTAGCGGTGGATCGCGACGAGTCCCTGGAGCGGAAACCGCCGCGCGGCCTCGCCGGCGACGCGGGCGATCTCGGCCTGGGCCATGCCCGGGTAGTGCTCCAGCTCCAGCGCGGCGAGCCGCCCGCCTTCGTCGCGGCACAGGCCGGTGAAGGTGACGACCGCGCCGATGTCGGTGCGCCCCCGGGTCAGGGCGGAGGCCTCGGCGGCGGCGTCGAAGCCCTCGGCCTGGATGCGCACGATCGGCGTGACGCTCGTCGTCGGGGCGAGCGTCGGCTCCTCCCTCGTCGGCTCCTCGCTCGTCTGCTGCTCGTTCATCGGCTCAGCCCCCCGTCATCGGCGGGAAGAAGGCGATCTCCGAGGCGCCCGCGATGGCGGCGTCGCGCTTGACGTGGATCTGGTCGAGCGCCGCGCGGATCACGACCTCGTTCTCGAAGGCGTAGGCGTATTCCTCGCCGCGCGTCTTCAGCCAGGCGACGAGATCGGCGATCGTGGCGACGTCGGCGGGGGGCTCGACCACCTCCTCGACCTTGCCGATGCGTTCGCGGACCCAGGCGAAATAGAGGATCTTCAAGGCCATCGTCTCAATCCTCGACCAGATAGCGCATCCCCGCGCGCATGTAGTCCCAGCCCGTGTAGAGCGTCAGCAGCGCGGCGGCCCAGAGCAGCACGAGGCCCGTTACCGTGGTGATGGGGAAGACCGCGTCTCCCGCCGGCCCGGCGACCAGGAAGCCGAGCGCCACGAGCTGGAGCGTGGTCTTGTACTTCGCGACGTTGCTGACGGGAACCGACACTTTCAGCTCGGCCAGGAACTCGCGCAGGCCCGAAACCAGGATCTCCCGCAGGAGGATGACGATCGCCGCCCAGATATTCCAGCCCGATATGGTTTCGTGCGCCACGAGCATCATCAGCACGGCGGCGACGAGGAGCTTGTCGGCGATCGGGTCGAGCATACGCCCCAGCGCCGATTGCTGGTTCCACGCGCGCGCGAGGTAGCCGTCGAAATAATCGGTGATCGCGGCGGCGGTGAAGATCCCCAGCGCCCACCAGCGCGCCCAGCTCTCGTTGGGCCAGAACAGGAAGATCACCACGGCGGGAACCGCGACGCATCGTCCGTAGGTGAGGAGGTTGGGGAGAGAAAGCGCTGTCGATCGTTTCATGAGCCGCCGCCGGTCGCGGGAGGCAGAGAACACGCGGGGGGGTGAAAGGTCAATGCACAGTGCGCCTCTGCGCGGTCTCCCGCGCGCGAACCGAAACGGCGTCCGGCCGCGAGGCCGGGCGCCGCTCGATCGTTCCGGTCGTGGCGCGCCTCAGCGGCCGCGGCGCGGGCGCTCGCCGGCGGGCTTGCCGCCCGAAAGCCAGCCGATGCTGGAGCCGTCGCGGCCGCCGCCGCCGTCGCGGCGCTGGCCGCCTTCGGCACGCTTGGGCTGCTGCGCCTGGCCGCCGGGGCGACCCTGGCCCTGACCCTGGGCCGGACGGCCCTGGCCCTGAGCCGGGCGACCCTGCGCCGGACGGCCCTGGGCGGGCTTCGCCCCGCCGCCGCCGGGGCCGCCGCGACCGCGCTGCGGGGAACGCCCGCGACCGTCGCGACGCGGCTCGCGCGCGGGCTCGTCCGACAGCGCCTCGACGCCGCCGAGGTCGAAGCCCGCGGGGGCCTCGGCCACCGGCACGGTCTGGCGCGTGAGCTTCTGGATGTCGCGCAGGTAGGCGCGCTCCTCCTCGTTGCAGAACGCCAGCGCGATGCCGGACGCGCCGGCGCGCGCCGTGCGGCCGATGCGGTGGACGTACTGCTCGGGCACGTTCGGGATGTCGAAGTTGACCACGTGCGAGACGGCCTCGACGTCGATGCCGCGGGCGGCGATGTCGGTCGCCACCAGCACCTTGCAGGCGCCGGTCTTGAAGGCGCCGAGCGCGCGCTCGCGCTGGCCCTGGCTCTTGTTGCCGTGGATCGCGAAGGCGTTGACGCCCGCCTTCTCGAGGCCGCGCACGACCTTGTCCGCGCCGTGCTTGGTGCGGGTGAAGACGAGCACGCGCTCGATCGCGGCGTCGCCGTGCAGGATGTGCTCGAGCAGCGCCTGCTTGCGGCCCTGCGAGACGAAGGTGACGCGCTGCTCGACGCGCTCGGCGGTGGTCGCCACCGGCGCGACCGAGACCTTCACCGGGTCGGAGAGGTAGCCGTTGGCGAGGCCGGCGATCGCGGCCGGCATCGTCGCCGAGAAGAACAGCGTCTGGCGGCTCTTGGGCAGCAGCGTCACGATGCGGCGCAGGGCGTGGATGAAGCCGAGGTCGAGCATCTGGTCGGCCTCGTCGAGGACGAGGATCTCGACGTTCGACAGGGACAGCGAGCGCCGGTCGATCAGGTCGAGCAGGCGACCGGGCGTGGCGACGAGGATGTCGACGCCGTTGTGCAGCGCGCGCTCCTGGCGCGGCACCGGCACGCCGCCGAACACGACGGTCGAGGTCAGCTTGGAGCCGCGGCCGTAGGCGCGGAAGCTCTCCTCGATCTGGCTCGCGAGCTCGCGGGTGGGCGAGAGGATCAGCGCGCGGCAGCCCTTGCGGGGCGCGGCCTTCTTGTCGGCGGCGAGGCGCTGGATCATCGGCAGCGCGAACGCCGCCGTCTTGCCGGTGCCGGTCTGGGCGATGCCCAGGAGGTCGCGCCCGACGAGAACCGGCGGGATCGCCTGCACCTGGATCGGGGTCGGGCTCTCGTAGCCCTCGCGGGTGAGAGCCTCGAGAATCGGGGCGGAGAGGCCGAGGTCGGAGAATTTGGTCAAGGCTATGCTTTCAGCGGGGAGCCGAGCATGAGGGCGCGCGCGGCAGCGTCTTGTGATCAAGCGCGCGGGTCCGCCCTGAGCGAGGCTCGTCGGTCGGGGAACGACCCGCGTGATGGGGCGATCTGGGAGATCGCGTCCGAGGACCTCTGGCCGGATCCGCCCCCGTGGAACGGGGCGGCCTTCACGCAGCCGGGTCAGGGCGCTCTAGGGTGAGCGCCGACGCGATGGGAGGTAGATGGCGCGGATGGGGGTGGATGTCAATGCAAACCTCGCGATCTCTCCGCAGGGACCCCCGCGGTGGTGGTCGGAGGCGCACGCGAACGGAAGAGGAGGAAAGGGCGGTGGCCACCTGCGGAGCCGCCCGCCACCCCCTCACCGCGTCGCCGCCGGCTCCGCCTTCTCCGTCCGCGCGGGCGCCTCGACGGCCGCGCTCTTCTCCACCGCCGCCGCCTCGCGCCGCCGCTTGCGGCGCTCGAAGAAGGCCGCGGCCTCGCCGACGATGCCGCGGCGGAAGAGGAGCACGACCACGACGAAGATCACGCCCTGCGTGACGAGCACCCACTCGCCGAAGCCGGCGAGGTAGTTCTGCATGGTCACGATCACGGCGGCGCCCACCACGGGGCCGAACACCGTGCCCATGCCGCCCACCAGCGTCATCAGCACCACCTCGCCCGACATCTGCCAGGCGACGTCGGTGAGCGAGGAGAGCTGGAAGGCGACCGCCTTCGTCGCCCCCGCGAGCCCGGCGAGCGCGGCCGAGAGGGTGAAGGCGAGGAGCTTGTAGCGGTCGGTGGCGTAGCCGAGCGAGATCGCGCGCGGCTCGTTCTCGCGGATGGCCTTCAGCACCTGCCCGAAGGGCGAGTGGATGGTGCGGTAGATCACCAGGAAGCCGGCGACGAAGATGGCGAGCACGACGTAGTAGAGATTCGTGTCGTTCATGATGTCGATCACGCCGAAGATGGGCCGGCGCGGGATCGCCTGGATGCCGTCCTCGCCGCCGGTGAAGGGCGCCTGCAGGGCGAAGAAGAAGAACATCTGCGCCAGCGCCAGCGTCACCATGGCGAAGTAGATGCCCTGGCGGCGGATCGCCAGCGCCCCGACGACGAGGCCCATGGCGCCGGCCGCGAGGGCGGCGGCGGGGATCGCCACCTCGGTCGGCCAGCCCCAGATCTTGAGCATGTGGCCGCAGAAGTAGGACGCCCCGCCGAAGAACATCGCGTGGCCGAAGGAGAGCAGTCCGACGTAGCCGATCAGCAGGTTGAAGGCGCAGGCGAACAGCGCGAAGCACAGGACCTTCACCAGGAAGACCGGGTAGAGGACCATCGGGGCCACGAGGGCCAGCGCCAGGAAGGCGAGGAAGGCGAGCTTGCCGCGGGTGACGCTCATCGATCCGCCCTCACTTGGCCGTTCCGAACAAGCCCGCGGGCTTGATCAGCAGCACGATGGCCATGACCACGAAGATCACCGTGTTCGAGGCCTCCGGATAGAACACCTTGGTGAGCCCCTCGATGATGCCGAGCGAATAGCCGGTGACGATCGCGCCCAGGATCGAGCCCATCCCGCCGATCACCACCACCGCGAAGACGACGATGATCAGGTTCGCGCCCATGAGCGGGCTGACCTGGTAGATCGGCGCCGCCAGCACCCCGGCGAAGCCGGCGAGCGCCACGCCGAAACCGTAGGTGAGCGTGATCATCAAGGGCACGTTGATGCCGAAGGCCTGGACGAGGTCGGGCCGCTCGGTGGCCGCGCGCAGGTAGGAGCCGAGCTTCGTGCGCTCGATCACGAACCAGGTGCCGAAGCAGACGATCAGCGAGGCGACGACCACCCAGCCGCGATAGGTCGGCAGGAACATGAAGCCGAGATTGGTGCCGCCCGGCAGCGGGTTGGGATAGGGCTGGCCCGAGACGCCGTATTGGCTGCGGAACAACCCTTCGATGATGAGCGCCAGCCCGAAGGTGAGCAGAAGCCCGTAGAGATGGTCGAGATGGTAGAGCCGCCGCAGCATGGTGCGCTCGATCGCGACCCCGACCGCCCCCACGATCAGCGGCGCGAGCACCAGCGCGCCCCAATAGGGCACGCCCAGCACGGAGAGCAGGATGTAGGCGACGAAGGCGCCCATCATGTACTGCGCGCCGTGGGTGAAGTTGATCACGTTGAGCAGCCCGAAGATGACCGCCAGCCCCAGGCTCAGCACCGCGTAGAAGGCGCCGTTGATCAGCCCGAGCATGAGCTGGCCGAACAGCATCTGCGGGGACACTCCGATGAGCTCGAACACGGTCGACGTCCTCGATCTTCGCAGGTTCGGGGCGCACTGCGGGTGCGCGTGGGGCGGTGCGCGCGGGGGTGGGCGTCGTCCGCCCCCGCGCCGTCGGCGTGATCAGGTCACGGCGATCAGTTCACGAGCGAGCACTCGCCCTCGCCGAGCGGCCGGAAGGCCTCGGCGGCGGGGATCGTGGCGCGCAGGTTGTAGTAGTCCCACGGCCCTTCCGACTGGTCCGGCGACTTCACCTCGAAGAGGTACATGTCGTGGACCTTGCGCCCGTCCTGACGGATCTCGCCCTCGCCGAACAGCCGGTCCTCGGTCGGCATCTCCTTCATCGCCGCGACGACGGCCGCGCCGTCGTCGACGGAGCCTACCTCGGCGACCGCCTTCAGGTAATGCAGCGTGGCAGAGTATACACCGGCATGGACCATCGTGGGGTGGTTGCCGCCGTTGGCCGCTGCGAACTCCTCGGCGAAGGCGCGGTTCTCATCGTCGAGGTCCCAGTACCACGCCTCGGTGAAGATCAGGCCCTGGGCGACGTCGAGCCCGAGCGCGTGCACGTCGGTGAGGAACATGAGCAGCGCGGCCAGGCTCTGGCCGGACTGGACGATGCCGAACTCGGCCGCCTGCTTCACCGTGTTGACCGTGTCGCCGCCGGCGTTGGCGAGCCCGATGATCTGCGCGCCCGAGGCCTGCGCCTGCAGGAGGAAGGACGAGAAGTCCGAGCCCGGGAACGGATGGCGCACCGTGCCCACGACCTCGCCGCCGTTCTCCACGACCACCGCCGACGTGTCGCGCTCGAGCGCGTGGCCGAAGGCGTAGTCGGCGGTGATGAAGAACCAGCTCTCGCCGCCGGTCTCGACGATGGCCTTGCCGGTGCCGTTGGCGAGCGACCAGGTGTCGTAGGTCCAGTGCACCGTGTTGGGCGAGCAGGCCTTGCCGGTGAGGTCGGACGTCGCCGCGCCCGACGACAGGAACACCTTGTTGCGCTCGCGGGTCAGCTCGTTGATCGCGAGCGCCACCGAGGAGGTCGGCACGTCGACGATCATGTCGACGCCGTCGACGTCGTACCATTGCCGCGCGACCGCGGAGCCGACGTCCGGCTTGTTCTGGTGGTCGGCGAAGACGAGCTCGACCGACAGGCCGTTCGCCGCCGGGTCGAAATCCTCGATCGCCTTGCGGGCGGCCCAGACGGAGCCCTGGCCGGTCAGGTCCGAATAGAGGCCCGACTGGTCGTTGAGGACACCGATCTTGACCTCGGTCTGCGCGGCGGCGCCGCCGGCGGCGGTGAGTGCCAGCGTGGAGAGGCCGGCGAAGAGCATGCGTTTCATCATGGTCGTTCTCCCTCGTGTGCGGCGCGGCTCGAACGCCGGGTGGGGTTTGTTCAGACGCCGAGATAGTCCTGCAGCGTCTTCATGTTGGAGCCGATATCGACGTTGCGGAACATCTCCACGACCTGGCCGTGCTCGACGATGTAGTGCCGGTCGGCGACGGTCGAGGCGAAGTGGAAGTTCTGCTCGACGAGCAGGATGGTGAAGCCCTTGCGCTTGAGCTCCCCGATGATGGCGCCGATCTGCTGCACGATGACGGGGGCGAGCCCCTCGGTCGGCTCGTCGAGCAGCAGCAGCTTGGCGCCGGTGCGCAGCATCCGGGCGATGGCGAGCATCTGCTGCTCGCCGCCCGACAGCTTGGTGCCCTGGCTCGCGCGGCGCTCGCGCAGGCGCGGGAACAGGTCGTAGACCTCATCCACGCTCATGCCGCCGGGCTTGACCACCGGTGGCAATTCGAGGTTCTCGCGCACGTCGAGGCTCGCGAAGATGCCGCGCTCCTCGGGCACGTAGCCGATGCCGAGCCGCGCGATCTTGTCCGAGCGCAGCGCCATCGTCTCGACGCCGTCGAACATGATGGAGCCGCGTCGCTGGCGCAGCATGCCCATGATCGAGCGCATCGTCGTGGTCTTCCCGGCGCCGTTGCGCCCGAGCAGCGTCACGACCTCGCCGGCGGCGATCTCGAATTCCATGCCGTGCAGCACGTGGCTCTCGCCGTAATAGGCGTGCAGATCGCTCACGTGCAGGAGGGGGCGCGCGCCCGCATCGTCCTCACGCATGGGCCTGCGCCGCCGCGCCGGTTCCCGCGCCCGTGCCCATGTAGGCCTCCACCACCCGCGGGTCCGTCGAGACGGTCTCGTAGGAACCCTCCGCCAGGATCTCGCCGCGGGCGAGCACGGTGATCGTGTCCGACAGGTCCGCGACGACCGAGAGATTGTGCTCCACCATCAGCACGGTCCGGTTCTGCGCCACGCGCTTGATCAGGGCCGCCGTCCGCCCGATGTCCTCGCGGCCCATGCCCGAGGTCGGCTCGTCGAGGAGCAGCATCTCGGGGTCGAGCGCCAGCGTGGTGGCGATCTCGAGCGCGCGCTTGCGGCCGTAGGGCAGCTCGTTGGCGGTGAGGTCGCGGTACTCGGCGAGGCCGACGTCCTCGAGCAGCGCGGTGGCCCGCTCGTGCAGCGCCGACAGCGAGCGCTCCGAGCGCCAGAAGTGAAAGGAGGTGCCGAGCTTGCGCTGGAGCGCGACGCGCACGTTCTCCAGCAGCGTCAGGTGGCCGAAGGTCGCCGAGATCTGGAAGCTGCGCACCATTCCCATCTGCGCGACGCCCGCGGGCTTGGTGCGGGTGATGTCGCGGCCGTTGAACAGGATGCGCCCGCTCGTCGGCTCGAGGAACTTGGTGATCAGGTTGAAGCAGGTGGTCTTGCCGGCGCCGTTGGGCCCGATCAGCGCGTGGATCGCACCCCGGCGCACGGACAGATCGACCCCCGACACGGCGGCGAAGCCCTTGAATTCCTTGGTCAGGCCCCGCGTCTCGAGGATGTTGTCGTCGCTCATCTAGACCGCCCCGCCTCGCTATCGCCGATGTGGCCACAAAGCGCAAAGGGGGTCAAGCTGTCGCCGCGAGGTTGCCGGGGGGCGACGGTGGGCGCGCCGACGGAGGCCCCGACGCCGATGGTGACCCCCGATGACTACCCCCAGGTGAGTGCGTCGGTCCGGAGCCGGACGCCTCCGCCGGAAACGCGAAACGCCCCCCGCTCGCGCGGAGGGCGTTCGTCATGTCCCGGTACGGTCCGCGCGCGGCGGCCCGCGTCGGCGAAGCCTCACGCCGCCTGCGTCTCGAGCGTCTTGCGCCCGTTGGCGGAGGCGATGGGGATCAGGCGGGGCTTCTTCGATTCGGGGATTTCGCGCACGAGATCGACGTGGAGCAGCCCGTTCTCCAGGGCGGCGCCCGTCACCTGCACGCCGTCGGCGAGCTGGAACCGGCGCTCGAAGGCGCGCGCGGCGATGCCCTGGTGCAGGAACTCGCCCGCGCGCTCGGCCTCGTCGGCCTTCTTGCCGCGGATCGAGAGCGCGTGCTCCTTCACCTCGATGGCGAGGTCGTCCTCGGTGAAGCCGGCGACGGCCACCGTGATGCGGTAGGCGTGCTCGCCCGTGCGCTCGATGTTGTAGGGCGGGTAGCCCTGGGCCGTGTCGACGCCCGCGAGCTGGTCGAGGGTGGAGAACAGGCGGTCGAAGCCCACCGTGTTGCGGTAGAGCGGGGAGAGATCGAAGTGACGCATGGCATATCCTCTCGCTGAAGCGACATCCAAGTCATCGAAGGCTCGGTCCGCCCGTCTGGGCCGGACCGGGTTCGTCGCGCCGCCGTCGAGGCCGGCGCAGATCCGAGATGGGAAGCGCGAGCGTGGCGTTCAAGAGGGCGTGCGCGCCTGTCCGCGCGCCCGTCCGCTCGCCTCTGCCCGCTCGCGTCGCGCCCGCCGATCGCCTAAGATCCGGCCCATGAAGCTCGTCCCCACCGCCGCCAATCCCGTGCCCGAAGGCGCGATCGTCTCGCGCGTCGTCACCCGCGACGGCGCGCCCCTGCGCGTCGCCCGCTGGCCGGCGCGCACACACCCGGTGCGCGGCACCGTCGTGATCTTCCAGGGACGGGCGGAGTTCATCGAGAAGTACTTCGAGACGATCGAGGACCTGCTCGGGCGCGGCTTCTGCGTCGTCGCCTTCGACTGGCGCGGCCAGGGCCGCTCGGAGCGGGCGCTGCCCGATACGCGCAAGGGCCATGTCGGCCGATTCGGGCTCTACACCCGGGACGTCGAGGCCGTCGCGGCGCAGGTTCTCCGGCGCGAGTGCCCACGCCCGCATGCGGTGCTGGCGCATTCCATGGGCGCGGCGATCGCGCTCGCTCTCGCGCGCCGCGGCCGGCTGCCGGCGCAGCGCCTCGTCGCGCTCACGCCGATGATCGCGATCGCCCGGGTGAAGCACCCGACGCTCTCGCTCGTCGCGACGACCGCGGCCTGGCTCGCCGGGTTCGGCGGCGCCTGGGTGCCCGGCGGCGGCGAGACCCCGGCTGTGACGAAGCCCTTCGCCGGCAACCCGCTCACCTCCGACCGGCTGCGCTATGCGCGCAACGCCGATGCGGCGGCGGCGGTCGGCGACGGCGCCATCGGATCCCCCACGATCGCGTGGACCCGCGCCGCCTTCGCGCACATGCGCCGCCTGCGCGAGCCGCGCGCGGCGCTCGACATCCGCATCCCCACCCTGGTGATCGCGGCGGGCGAGGACCGGGTGGTCTCGACGCCCGCCGTCGAGCGGTTCGCCTCGCGCCTGAAGACCGGCAACGCGCTCGTCGTGCCCGGCGCCCGCCACGAGCTCCTGTCGGAGGCGGACGCCATCCGCGGGCCGGTGATGGCCGCGATCGACGCTTTCCTGCCGCAGGCGACCGAGACGACGACGCCGCCCGTTCGGGCGTGACGCGGCTTCATCTCATCGCGTCGGGGCCGCCTGGGCGATCCCCAGGAAATCCTCCGCCTTCAGGCTCGCGCCGCCGACGAGCGCGCCGTCGACGTTCGCCACGGCGAGGATCTCGCGCGCGTTGCTCGGCTTCACCGAGCCGCCGTAGAGGATGCGCATGCGGGCCTGGTCGTCGGCGCTCGCCTTCGCGCCCAGCGCCGCGCGCACGGCGGCGTGGACCTCGGCGATGTCGTCGTTCGTCGGCACGAGCCCGGTGCCGATCGCCCACACGGGCTCGTAGGCGATCACCGTGTTCTGCGCGGTGATCCCCTCCATGAGCGAGCCGTCGAGCTGTCCGCGCACGATCTCGAGTGCCCGGCCGGCCTCGCGCTCGTCCCTGGTCTCGCCGACGCAGACGATGGCGACGAGCCCGGCGCGGTGGGCCGCCTCGAGCTTGGCGCGCACGTCGGCGTCGCTCTCGCGGTGGACCTCGCGCCGCTCCGAATGGCCGACGATGACGTAGGTCGCGCCCGCGTCCGCGAGCATCTCGGCCGAGACGTCGCCGGTGAAGGCGCCCGACGGCTTCGCGTGGCAATCCTGCCCGCCCACCGCGACCGGCGAGCCCGCGAGCCGCTCGGCCAGCCGCGCGACCAGCGTCGCGGGCGGGCACAGCGCGAGGTCGACGCGCGCGGCGAGCGCCGCATCGGCGCCCGCCTTCACGGCGTCGGCGACGGCGAGCGAGGCCGAGGTGCCGTTCATCTTCCAGTTTCCGGCGATGAAGGGGCGGGGCTGCGGCATGGTCTCGTGCTCCTGGGCTCGGGGGGCTTGGGTTTCTGCGCCCGTGCATACAGCCGAACGCGCGGGGGCTCAAATCGTGGCGCGCTGCATCGCGCTCGGAATCGCCCTCATCCGCATCGGAACCCGTGCGGAGCGAGCGCGTGAACGCGCTCGACTGAAACGCTGTGGGTCCGGGCTCCGGGCCCGCTTCGCGACCGGGAATGTTGGGGTGAACGGTCCCCGACGGCATCGTTTGTGCCAAGCTGGAGCGTCGTTCAACCAGCTGAGGAGACCGTCCTTATGAACGCTATCACGATCGGCCTCGACATCGCCAAATCGATTCTCCAGGTGCACGGCGTCGACGCGACCGGCGCCGTGGTGGTGCAGCGCAAGCTGCGGCGCCATCAGGTCGAAGGCTTCTTCCGCCGCCATCCGCCCGCGCTCGTCGGGATGGAGGCCTGCGGGTCGGCGCACCACCGGGGGCGGCTCCTGACCAGGCTCGGGCACGAGGTGCGGACGATGCCGCCGCAATACGTGAAGCCCTACGTCAAGCGCAACAAGACCGACGCGCGCGACGCCGAGGCGATCTGCGAGGCGGTCACGCGCCCGACCATGCGCTTCGTCCCGATCAAGACCGAGGCGCAGCAGGCCGGGCGCGGCCTCCACCGCGTGCGCGACCTGCTCGTGCGCCAGCGCAGCGCGCTCATGCAAACGATCCGCGGCCTCACCGGCGAGTTCGGCGTCTCGGAGAGCAAGGGCGCGCGCGGCGGGGCGAACCTGCGCGCCGCGATCGCCGCCGACGAGATCGCCGTCCCCGAGCTCCTCCACGAAGGGCTCGCGGCGCTCGCCCGGCAATGGGCGACGCTCGACGACGAGATCGAGCGGCTCGACCGGCGCATCGCGGCCGAGGCCAAGGCCGACGCGACCGCCCGCCGGCTGATGGCGGTGCCCGGGATCGGGCCGCTCGTCGCCCACGCGATCGTCCGTACACATGACCGCTCCAGATCTCGCCAAATCCCGCTTCCAGACCCCTTGCGGAAAGGGGACCGTCCACACATCCCTCCCGTCACTCTCCCCGCAGCCACGGCCGGTTCTCCGGAACACGCCGCACCGTCTCCAAGAGCGTCTCCCCCTCCACGAAGCGCACCGTCGTCGCGCCCATCGCCTCGAGCCGCTCGCGCCCCAGCACGAGCGGGGCGGCGCACCAGGGGGGCGGGCGCAGGCGCGTGACGACGATCGCGGCGCGGGCGCAATCCTCGGGGAAGGCGCGGGCATCGCGCACCACGGAGACCGCACCCACTCCCGGAAGCGGGGCGACGCAGGCGAGCGCGTCGCAGGCGACGCCGGCGGCGAGGCCCGGGTCGTCGAGGGCGCGGGCGTCGCCGTCGGCCTTGAGCCATTGCTCCAGCACGAAGTCGCCGGGGTCGCCCAGCACCACGAGCCGCCCGTCCGCCCCGCGCAAGCCCGCCCCGCGCCCGTCGCGGTCGACGTAGAGATCCGGCAGCACCGGGCTCGCCGCGAGCACGACGCCGACGAGGATCGGCAGCGCCGCCAGGAGCCGCAGGGCGGAAACGCACAGGGTCAGGATCAGCAGCCCGGCGACGAGGCAGGCGAGCGCGCCCACCCCGAAGGCGGCGACCACGATCTGCGAGCCCGGCAGCGCGGCCACGGCTTCCGAGAAGGCGATCACCTGCGCCACGCCCGCGCCCATCGTCATCCATGCGGGCGCGTCGAGCCCGGACGGCAGCAGGAGCATGCCCAGAACGGCGGCGGGCATCACGAGGAAGGTCACGAGCGGCAGGGCCAGCACATTCCCCAGGACGCCGTAGGGGTTGGCCAGCTGGAAGTGGAAGGCGGCGAAGGGGCCCGTCGCCAGCGTCGCGATGATCGTCGTGCCCACGATCCCGACGACCACGCCGCGGGCCCAGCCCAGCGCGCGGCCGATCCGCCCGGGCTGCGGGCCGGGCGGTCGCGCGCGGGAGGCCTGCCACTCCGCGCCGGCGATGAGGCCGGCCACCGCCGAGAACGACATCTGGAAGGAGGGTCCCACCAGCGCCTCCGGCTCGCGGGCGAGCACGATCAGCGCGGCGAGCGCGAGGTTGCGCATGGACAGCGCCGGGCGGTCGACCAGGATCGCTCCGAACATGATCGTCGTCATGATCAGCGCGCGCTCGGTCGCCACCGCCGATCCGGAGAAGACGCAATAGGCCGCGCCCCCGAGGATGGCCGCGGCGGCGGCGATCTTCTTGATCGGCCATCTGAGCGCCAGGACCGGGAACGCGGCGAGGAGCGCGCGCAGGCCGAAGAACACGGTGCCCGTCGCGAGCACCATGTGCAGGCCCGAGATCGAGACGATGTGGTAGACGCCGGCCGCGCGGAGCGCCTCGTTCGTCTCCTCCGCGATCAGCCCGCGCTTGCCGGTGACGAGCGCGGCCGCCACCGCGCCGGGCTGGCCGCCCACCGCCTCGGCGATCCGCAGGGTCGCCGCGTTGCGCTGCGCGTCGAGCCGCGCGGCCGTGGCGAGGCCGAGATCCGGCGGGACGGGCGGTGGGCCGATCCGGGGGCGTCCGACGATCGAGCCCACCGCGCCGATGCCGCGGAAGTACGCCTCCTTGGCGAAGTCGTAGCCACCGGGCCGCACCGCCTGCGGCGGCGGCAGCAGGCGCACGCGCGCCACCATCCAGTCCCCCGGCGCGACCGACGCGTCGCCGCGCAGGGTCGCGCGCACGCGAAGCGTACCCTCGCCGCGCGTCGGCAGGTCGTGCGCCACGACGCGCAGCACGATGCGCAGCCCGTTGGGGCGCGTGTCGAGGCTCTCGACGAAGCCCTCGACGGTCCCGCTCGCCGGCGCGACGAGCGCAGGCGCGTCCACGGTCGCCTGGCGCAGCGCCCCCGCGGCGAAGCCCGCCGCCACGAAGGCGGCTGCCGCGAGCGCCACGCCCGCGATCATCGAGACGCGCCGGGCGATCGTCGCCGCGAGCGCGATGACCGCCGCCAGCGCCACGGCGGCGGCAGGGAAGGAGGCGGCGGAGGGGGCGGCCGCGCGGAAGAACCAGAGGATGCCGATCCCGAACAGCACCGCGCCCCAGGGAAACAGCCGCCGCCGCTCGACCTCGAGCAGGACGGCGTCCGCCAGGTGCTGGCGCAAGGGGCGGGCGCGGAAGCGGGCGAGCGCCGCGCGTGCGCGCGCCGCCGCCGTCGCGGCGAGCCGCGCCGCGACGGCCGCGGCGATTCCGGCCTCGATCCGCCCCGCAGGCATGTGCGCGCACCTCCCCGGCAATTCCGACGGGCAGGCTAGCGCCTCCCGCGGGGGCGCGCGCGTCGGGCGAGACGCTTATGTCGCGACGCGCGCATGGGCCCGGCGCGACACCGTACGCGCGTCGCCGGCCGAGGGCGTTTTCGCCGCGCCCGAAATGCTCTAGAGAAGGCCCCGACCCGTTCACGCTCGACCCACAAGGAAAGCGCCCCCACACGATGTCGGACACTGTCGTCACGCGCTTCGCGCCGTCGCCCACCGGCTTCCTCCACATCGGCGGGGCCCGCACGGCTCTGTTCAACTGGCTCTTCGCCCGCCGCCACGGCGGCAAGATGCTCCTGCGCATCGAGGACACCGACCGCGAGCGCTCGACCGACGAGGCCATCGCGGCGATCCTCGACGGGCTGACCTGGCTCGGGCTCGACTGGGACGGCGAGGCCGTGCACCAGTTCGCCCGCGCCGAGCGCCACCGCGAGGTTGCGCTCCAGCTGCTCGCCGAGGGCAAGGCGTACTACTGCTACGCGAGCCAGGACGAGCTGACCGAGATGCGCGAGCGCGCGAAGGCCGAGAAGCGGCCGATGCGCTACGACGGCCGCTGGCGCGACCGCGACCCCTCCGAGGCGCCCGCGGGCGTGAAGCCCGTCGTGCGCTTCAAGGCGCCGCTCGAGGGCGAGACCGTGGTCGAGGACCAGGTGCAGGGCCGGGTCGTGTGGTCGAACAAGGAGCTCGACGACCTCGTCCTGCTGCGCTCGGACGGCAACCCCACCTACATGCTGGCGGTCGTCGTCGACGACCACGACATGGGCGTGACGCACGTCGTCCGCGGCGACGACCACCTCACCAACGCCGCGCGCCAGTCGCAGATCTACCGAGCGCTGGGCTGGGACGTGCCGGTGATGGCGCACATCCCGCTCATCCACGGCTCGGACGGCTCGAAGCTGTCGAAGCGACACGGGGCGCTCGGCGTCGATTCCTACCGCGCGATGGGCTACCTGCCGGAGGCGCTGCGCAATTACCTCGTCCGCCTGGGCTGGGCGCACGGCGACCAGGAGGTGTTCTCCACGCAGGAGATGATCGCGGCGTTCGACCTCGGCTCCATCGGCCGCTCGGCCGCGCGCTTCGACTTCGTCAAGCTCGAGGCGCTCAACGGCCACTACATGCGCCACGCCGCCGACGCGCGCCTCGTTTCGGCGCTGGACACGATCATGCCCGAGATCGGCCCCGAGCGCGGGCTGGGCACGAGCCTCGACCCCGAGCTGAAGCGTAAGCTGCTCGCCTCGATGCCCGGCCTCAAGGAGCGCGCCCGCACGCTGGTCAATCTCCTCGACAGCGCCGCCTTCCTCTACGAGGCGCGCCCGCTCGCCCTCGACGAGAAGGCGCGCAAGCTCCTCGACGAGGATGCGCGCGCCCGCATCGCGGGCCTCGTTCCCCGGCTCGAGGCGCTCGAGCCCTTCGACGCGCAGACCACCGAGGCCGCCGTGCGGGCCTATGCCGAGGAGGCCGGCGTCAAGCTGGGCCAGGTGGCGCAGCCGCTGCGTGCGGCGCTCACCGGCCGCGCGACATCGCCGCCGCTGTTCGACGTGATGGCCGTGCTCGGCCGCGCGGAGAGCCTTGCGCGCTTGAAAGATCAGGAAAACTCCTGATTCGGGGCGCAAACGGCCAAGCCGGGCCTCGGTTTGTGCCGAACCTGCGCCTTTGGGCGCGCTTGAACCCGGACAGGGGATCGGCTAACCCCTTCCCACCTTCGCGTCAGCGACAGCCGTCGGAGAGGGTCCGCAACGCGTCGGGCCTCTCGCGGCCCCGCTCGCCGGACGCTCCGTCGAGGCGCTCAGCATGAAAGGCCTTTTCGCATGAGCAGCACCACGAGCACCCTGCAGATGGACGGCAAGACCGTCGAGCTGCCGGTGAAAGCCGGCACCATCGGCCCGAGCGTCGTCGACATCTCGAAGCTCTACGCCCAGACCGGCGCGTTCACCTACGACCCCGGCTTCACATCGACCGCATCCTGCGAATCGCAGATCACCTATATCGACGGCGACGAGGGCACGCTGCTCTATCGCGGCTACCCGATCGACCAGCTCGCCGAGCACGGCGACTTCCTCGAGACCTGCTACCTGCTGCTCTACGGCGAGCTGCCGACGGCCGCCCAGAAGGCCGATTTCGACTATCGCGTGACGCGTCACACGATGGTCCACGAGCAGATGCAGCGCTTCTTCATGGGCTTTCGCCGCGACGCCCACCCGATGGCGATCATGGTCGGCTCGGTGGGCGCGCTCTCGGCCTTCTATCACGACTCGACCGACATCTCGGATGCGCAGCAGCGCATGATCGCGTCGATGCGCATGATCGCCAAGACGCCGACGCTGGCCGCGATGGCCTACAAGTACTCGATCGGCCAGCCGTTCGTGTATCCGAAGAACGAGCTCGACTACGCCTCGAACTTCCTGCGGATGTGCTTCGCGGTGCCCTGCGAGGAGTACGTGGTCAACCCGATCCTGGCCCGTGCGCTCGACCGGATCTTCATTCTCCACGCCGACCACGAGCAGAACGCCTCGACCTCGACGGTGCGCCTCGCCGGCTCGTCGGGCGCGAACCCGTTCGGCTGCATCGCGGCGGGCGTCGCCTGCCTGTGGGGCCCCGCACACGGCGGCGCCAACGAGGCGGCGCTGAAGATGCTGGAGGAGATCGGCACGCCCGACCGCATTCCCGAGTTCGTCGCCCGCGCCAAGGACAAGGACGACCCGTTCCGCCTCATGGGCTTCGGCCACCGGGTCTACAAGAACTACGACCCGCGCGCCAAGATCATGCAGAAGACCACCCACGAGGTGCTGAACGAGCTCGGGATCAAGGACGATCCGCTGCTCGAGGTGGCGGTGGAGCTCGAGCAGGTGGCGCTGCGCGACGAGTATTTCATCGAGAAGAAGCTCTACCCGAACATCGACTTCTACTCGGGCATCACCTTGAAGGCGATGGGCTTTCCCACGACGATGTTCACCGTCCTCTTCGCGGTGGCCCGCACGGTGGGCTGGATCGCGCAGTGGAAGGAGATGATCGAGGACCCCTCCCAGCGCATCGGCCGCCCCCGCCAGCTCTACGTCGGCGAGGCCGAGCGCGACTACACGCCGATCCAGCAGCGGGGGTGAGCGCGTCCGCGGCGCCCGGCGGGCGCCGCGCCTTCTCCTTCCCCTTCAGGGAAGGAGATTCGGCGGTTCACGCCCCGCCGTCCGCCCCCGCGGCACCCGCCCGCACGGCGCTCAGCTCCGCGTCGATCGTCACGTCGAAGCCGACCGTCTTCTCGTCCGGGTAGCTCTCGCCCATGCCGAAGTCGCGGCGGTCGACCACGACCTGCCCGACGGCCGTAGCCCGGTCGCCGTCGATGGCGAGCGTGAAGGGCAGCGCCACCGGGACCTCGGCGCCCGCCAGCGCGAGCGCGCCGCGGGCGACGAAGCCGTCGCCTTCGCCGGCGACGATCTCGCCCGAGAACCGCGCCGTCGGGTGGTTCTCCGCGTCGAAGAATTCCGGCCCGCGCGCCTGCTGCGTCACCGAGCCGAGCGCGAGCGAGTCGATGCCGATCATCACCGAGACGGACCCGTAACGCCCCTCCGCGTCCGGCGTCTCGTCGAAGACGATCTCGGCCGCCCAGTCCGCGAAGCTCCCGGTCACGGGCGCGCCCATCTGTGCGACGCTGAAGGACAGGCTGCCGGTCTCCACCACCCAGGACGAGGCCGCGCCCGCCGTCGCGGGCTGCGCGACCGCGAGCTGCACGCTGGTGCGCGCCCCCTCCGCCGGCGCCGCCGTCACTGCGAGCGCGCCCGCCACGCCGTAGAGCGCCAGGGCACCGAGCGCCGGCGCGAACGCATGGCGCCGCGCAGGCATCGGCGCGAGGGCCGGCAGGGCCGCGCGGCCGGGCAGCATCCGCCGCAGCGTCGCGTCGCGGTCGATCAGGTGGTGCTTCAGCGCCCCCGCGACGTGCAGCGCGAGCGCCGCCATCAAGAGCTTCGTGAACAGCACGTGCACGCTCCCCGCCGCCTGCGCCAGCGCGGGGGATTGCGGCACGAAGGGCAACGTCTGTCCGAGCGGCCACCAGATCGGCGCGAAGCCGGTCGCGGCGGCATGCTGGACCCAGCCGCTCGCCGGCACGGCCACCAGGGAGACGTAGAGCAACCAGTGCACGCCCTCGGCGAGCATCGTCTCGAGCCGGCGCTCGGGGTGCAGCGGCGCGGGCCGCGGCTGCGACAGAGCCCAGCCGATTCGCGCCAGCGCCAGGAAGAACACCGCGACGCCGAGCGTCTTGTGCACGGTGAACAGCCACGCCTTCGTCGCGAGCGCGTCCGACGTGTCGTAGGGCCATTCCACCGCAACGAGGCCGAGCGGCAGGAGCGTCAGCACCATCGCCGCCGTCGCCCAGTGCAGGGCCTTGCTCACGCCGCCATAGGCCGCCGCGCCGTTCCCGAACCGCATCGCGCTCTCCTCTCGGACGCCTGAAACGAAAACCGCGGGCACGCCGGAGCGCGCCCGCGGTCGCATGTTGCGCGCGGCCGATCACTCGGCCTTCATGGCCTCGACGGAGATCACCACCTCGACCTCGTCGCTGACGAAGGGCGCGAAGGCGCCCAGCTCGAAGTCGCTGCGCAGCAGCGTCGTCGTGGCGTCGAAGCCCGCCCAGGGCTTGCCCTCCATGGGGTGATCGCCCGCCGCGTTCAGCGTCGCGTCGAGCACGACCGAGCGCGTGACGCCGTTCACGGTGAGGTCGCCGGTGATCAGCGCGGTGGTCTCGCCCGTCACCTCGATGCCGGTCGAGACGAAGCTCACCATCTCGTCGTCGGCGGCGTCGAAGAAATCGGGCGACATGAAGTGCGCGAAGCGCTCCTCCCAGCCCGTCAGCATGGTGCGCACGGGGAACGACACCGAGACGGAAGAGGCCGCCGGATCGTCCTGGCGGAAGTCGATCTCGCCCTCGAAGCCCGAGAACATCGCCCAGGTGGTGGAGTAGCCGAGGTGATTCCAGGAGAACAGGATCTGGCTGTGGCTCGGGTCGAGCACGTAGTCCTCGGCGCTGGCCGCGGCGGGCGCGAGGGCGAGGGCGGCCGACAGGATCGCGCCGGACAGGAGGCGCTTGGACAGACGGGGAGTGGCGAGGCGGGGCATGGTCGAGATCTCCGAGGCAGGGTTGCGCACGCTGCGATGGCGCTTGTGATGATCAACCTAGCCCATGAAGCGCCTGGCAGAAAGGCACAGCCGAGTGCTTGGAGGCAACGCTTATCTTGCAGATTCGCAATGACGGCACACCATCGGGCCGCCGCTGGCGCCGCCGGCCGCCGCCGTCAGGCCGCGCGCTCGCCCCGCGCCGATCGCGCCCGCAACATCGCCAGCACGGCGGCCTCTTCCGGCTCGAGCCCCGCGGGCTCGCCGGCGCGCGCGCGCTCGGCCTCCCGCGTCACCGATTGCGCGAGCGCGCCCTCGAGATAGGCGGAGGGAATTTCCGGGTGCACGTAGCATCTGCGGCAGATGGTGGGGGTGTTGCCGAGCCGGGCGGCGACCTGCTCGATCGCGGCCTTGAGGTTCTTCTTCGCCTCGGCCTGCGAATCGAAGCCGTCGAGCTCCGCGAGCGCCAGCGCCGCCAGCACCGTGCCGCCCCAGGTGCGGAAGTCCTTCGCGGTGATGTCGCGCCCGGTGATCTCGCGCAGGTAGGCATTGACGTCCGCGCTCTCGACCGAGTGGCGGTGTCCGTCGTCGTCGACCCATTGGAAGAGCCGCTGGCCGGGAATATCCTCCAGCAGGCGCACGGTGCGCGCCACGCGCCGGTCGCGGACCGCGAGCTTCCACTCCTTGCCGCCCTTGCCGCGGAAGACGAAGCGCAGGCTGTCGCCGGTCACGTCGACGTGGTGCTCGCCGAGCGTGGTCAGGCCGTGGGTCTGGTTCTGGCGGGCGTAGTCGGGGTTGCCGACGCGGATCAGCGTCGTCTCGAGCAGGTGAACCACGGTCGCGAGCACCTTCTCGCGGGCGAGCGTGCGCTTGCGCATGTCGGCGTCGACCCGCTCGCGAATGGCCGGCAGGACCTCGGCGAAGGCGACGAGGTGCTCGAACTTCGTCGAGTCGCGGACCTTCCGGAACTCGGGGTGGTAGCGATACTGCTTGCGGCCGCGCGCATCGCGCCCCGTCGCCTGGATGTGCCCGTTCGGATCGGGCGAGATCCACACGTCGGTATAGGCCGGCGGGACGGCGAGCGCCGTCAGGCGCCGGATCTCCTCGGGGTCCGTGATGGTGCGCCCCTGCGGATCGCGGTAGGTGAAGCCCTTGCCGGACTTGCGGCGCCGAATGCCGGGCGCCTCGTCGGTGAGATGGGTGAGCCCGGCGCTCTGCGCCGCGTCGACCGGGTCGACCACGCCGCTCGCGGATATGTCCGCCTCGGAGGTCGCGCTCACGTGCGCGCCTCCGCCTGCCGCCGGCGGCGCTGGTTGCGCAGCTTCATCGCCAGCACGGAGCCGGACAAGGCGAGGCTGAGCGTGTTGAAGACGATGATCGGCACGCTCCAGATCATCAGCCCGTAGGCGATCCACAGCGTGAAGGCGCTCACCGTGACGATGTACATGCGCTTCGAGATCGCTCCGGTATCGCCCTCGCGCCAGGACTTCACGACCTGCGGGACGAAGCTCGCGGTCGAGCAGAGGCCGGCGATGGTCCCGACGATGACCGTGAGATACGCATCCAAGAACTCAGTCACCCGTCGCGCCTCGCGTCGATTGCTTTCGTGAGCGAGATGAACGGCGAGGGAGGATCGGCGTTCCGCGCCGCGACGTCGCGGGTGAGGGGGCACGGACGGCGCTCGGCCCGGTGGCGGTCAGCCGCCCGGGCGGCGGCGATGGAGCGCCTGCGGTGCGGTATCTCGCGCTGGATTCCATTCCCTTCTGCGCCTACGGCGCTCCGGCCGGGGACGACAGAGCAGCGGCCACGCCCGTCACCCCCGGCCGAATCGAGCGAAGCGAAAGGGGGGGAAGGAGACCAGGCGCGAGAACGCTTCGCGCCGCAGGCGCACCATCGGCGGCGACCAGCCGCCTGGACGGCCGCCGGGGCGCGCCCTCTGCATGCCGAAGGCGCTCCGACCGTCCGGGCGGCAGCGGGGCCGCTACTGGCCGCGGCGGGCGCGGCTGGCGAAGCGCACGGCGTCCTCGGCGGCGCGGAAGAGCGCTTTCGCCTTGTTGACGCACTCGATGCGCTCGGACGCGGGAACGCTGTCGTAGACCACCCCCGCGCCGGCCTGGACGTGCATGCGCCCGTCCTTCACCACGGCGGTGCGCAGCACGATGCAGGTGTCCATCTCGCCGTCGACGCCGAAATAGCCGATGCAGCCGGCATAAGGCCCGCGCTTGTCGCGCTCGAGCTCGTCGATGATCTCCATCGCGCGCACCTTCGGCGCGCCGGACACCGTGCCCGCGGGAAAGCCCGCCACCAGCGCATCGAGCGCGTCGTGGCGGCCCGCGAGACGGCCCACCACGTTCGAGACGATGTGCATCACCTGGGAATAGTATTCGAGGAAGAACGAGTCCGTCACCCGCACGGACCCGAACTCGGCGACGCGCCCGACGTCGTTGCGGCCGAGATCGAGCAGCATCAGGTGCTCGGCGCGCTCCTTCGGGTCGGCGAGCAGGTCGTCCGCATGCGCGCGATCCTCCGCCGGGGTCGCGCCGCGGGGGCGCGTGCCCGCGATCGGGCGCACCGTGACCTCGCCCTCGCGGACGCGCACCAGGATCTCCGGCGAGGAGCAGACGATCTGGTAGGCCTCGAAGTCGAGATAGCACAGGAACGGCGAAGGGTTGACGCGGCGCAGCGAGCGGTAGAGCGCGAAGGCCGGCAGCGGGAAGGCCGCCTCGAACCGCTGCGAGAGCACGACCTGGAAGGCGTCGCCGGCGCGGATGTATTCCTTCGCCCGCTCGACCATCGCCTCGTACGCGTCGGACGGGGTGTTCGAGACGACGTCGATCGCGAGCGCGTCCGCGCCCTCGAGCCGCGCCTCGGCGGGGAGCGGCGCCTCCAGCGCGTCGACGACGCCGTCGAGCCGGGCGAGCGCGCTCTCGTAGGCGGCCTTGGCCGAGACGCCGTCGCGCGGGCGCACCGGCGCGACGAGCGCGATCTCGTCCCGCACGGCGTCGAACACCACCATCACGGTGGGGCGCACCAGCACCGCGTCCGGCACGCCGAGCACGTCGGGGTTCGGCGGGCCGAGCCGCTCCATGGCGCGCACCATGTCGTAGCCGAGATAGCCGAACAGCCCCGCCGCCATCGGCGGCAGGTTCTCCTCGTGCTCGATCCGGCTCTCCGCGATGAGCGCGCGCAGGCTCTCGAGCGGCGCCCGATCGTCGGGCGCGAACCGGCCCTCGCCCGACAGCGCCGCGCGGTCGATCTCGCAGGTCCCGTCGCGGCAGCGCCAGACGAGATCGGGCTCGAGCCCGATCATCGAGTAGCGTCCGCGCTGTGCGCCGCCCTCCACCGACTCGAGCAGGAAGGCCGCCCCGGATTTCGCCCGGCGCAGCTTCAGGAACGCCGCGACCGGCGTCTCGAGATCGGCGACGAGCCGCGTCGAGACGAGGCTCGGGCGGCCCGCGTCGTAGGCCGCCGCGACGGTCTCGAAGGCGGGCGCGAGCTCCATCAGAACGCGCCGCCGCCGATCGCCGTGGCGAAGGCGGCCTCGTCGATCTGCGCCTCCAGCTCCACCTGGAGATAGGCGATGTACTGCTCCAGCACGTCCTGGGATATCATCTGGGAGAGCTGGCGATCGTAGGCCTCTGCCTGGGGCGTGGTCACGATGTACTCCGGCACGGTCGCCTCCGCGACGCGGAAGACGGCGCGTTCGGTCGCGCCGAGCGGCGCGGTGCCGGGCTCGCCGACGCGGGTCGCGAAGATGCGCGCCACCGCGGGTTCGGTCAGCGGACCCGACGCCTCGCCGCGCGCGAGGTTCTGCGCCTGCGAGACCGTGAGGCCCGCCTCGGCGGCGAGCGCCTCCAGCGTCTCGCCCTGCTCCAGTCGCTCGACGAAGCCGCGGGCGCGCTCGGTGAGCGCCTGGGCGATCTGCTCGTCCCTCCAGGCCGCGACCACCTCGTCGCGCACCTCGTCGAGCGCACGGTCGCGCGCCGGCGCGATGTCGGTGAGCGCATACCAGACGTATCCGCCGCCCTCGGTCCGGATGGCGAGGTCGTCGACGCCGACGTCGGTGGCGAACAGGGCCTCCACCAGCGTGTCCCCCGTCGGCAGGTCGAGGGGCTCGCCCGAGGGGTCGCGGCCCTGGCGGTCGACGGCCTCGATGCGGATCAGGTCGAGCCCGCGCTCGGCGGCGATGTCGGCGAGCGGGATCGCGGCGGCGCGCTGGTCCTCGACCTCGTCGTAGACGGCTCGGATGCGGTCGGTCGCACGCTCGAGCGCGATCTCCATGCGAATCGCGTCCGCGACCTCCTCGAGCGGCCGCACCGCGGCCGGCCGGATCTCGGTGACGCGCACGAGCGCCGAGCCGAAGCGGCCGGCGACGGGGTCGCTCACCACGTTCTCCGCGAGGCCGAAGGCCGCCTCGGCCACCGCGCTGTCGAGCACCTCCGAGCGCGCGAGGACGCCGAGGTTCAGCACGTCGGGCGCGACCGCGCGCTCCCGGGCCAGGTCCTCGAACGTGGTCTCGCCGCTCTCGATGCGCGCGGCCGCGGCCTGCGCCTCCTCGGCGCTCGGGAAGGGGATGCGCTGGACGGCGCGGCGCTCGGGGGCGCCGAAGCGCGTCTCCCCCACCTCCTGGTAGCGCGCCTGCACCGCCTCGTCGTTCACAGAGGCCGGATCGGCGAGCGCCTCCGCCGAGATCGCCAGCACGTCGGCGGTGCGGTACTCGGGCGCGCGCCACTGGCTGCGGCGCTCGGCGAAGAAGCTCTCCAGCGTCGCGGCGTCGGGCTCGCCGATTTCGTCGGCGAGGCTCTCGGGCAGCACGACGTAGTCCGCGACGCGCCGCTCGGCGTCGTAGCGGTGCAGCGCCTCCTCGGCGGCGATGGGCGCCTGGATGCCCGCGCCGACGGCCTCGACGATCATACGACGTTCGAGGTCCTGCGCCTGCTGCGCGACGAACATCTGCTCGGAGAGGCCCGCCAGCGACAGGTAGCGCCGGAAGGCGTCCGGCGAGAACGTGCCGCCCTCCTGGAAGGCCGGCTCCTCCACGATCGAGCGGGCGACCAGCGTCTCGCCGGCGCTGAGCCCGATCTGCCGGGCGCGCTCGTTCAGCACTGCCTCCGTGGCGATCTGGCCGAGCACCTGCCGGTCGACGCCGAACAGCCGGGCCTGATCCGGCGTCAGCGGCTGTCCCAGCCGGGCCGAGAGCTGGCGCACCTGGCGGGTGTAGATGTCTCGCACCGTCTGCGCGTCGATCTCCGTCTCCCCCACGCGCACCACCGTGGTGGTGGCCCCGCCGCGGAAGATGTCCCCGATGCCCCACACCGCGAAGGAGAGGATCAAGAGGGTGAACAGCACGCCCACGACGGCCTTGCCGACCCAGGTCTTCCCGACGTTGCGAAGGTTCTGCAGCATGAGATGTCTCGGTTATGTCCTCGAAACAGGCGCTTAGCGCATTCGGGCCGCCGACGAAAGCCCGGGAAGGCGCACGCTCCGTCACCCGCCGACAGCAGTCACCCTAATCCAGATACAAATCAAGAACAAGACCGATGTTGCGCCTTCCGTGATATTCTACTCTCAATAGCGGATCTCCTGGGTCCGAGCGCTCCCCGCGATTGCGCGCGCCCGCGCGCCCGGACGGCCTCCGTTCCCCAGGCTTCCCCCGCGCGCACGCCCTTGCTAAGGAGGGCCGACGCTCGAGCCACAGCGCAGGACGGACATGGACGCGTTCAAGCCCTATCTCGCCAAGGTCGCCACCGGCGCCGCCCTCTCGCAGGAGGAGGCGCGCGCGGCCTTCGACGCGCTCCTCTCGGGCGAGGTCACGCCCGCCCAGGCCGGCGCGTTCCTGATGGCGCTGCGGGTGCGCGGCGAGGGGCTCGACGAGATCGTCGGCGCGGCCTCGGCCATGCGCGCCAAGATGCTGCGGGTGAGAGCGCCGGCGCACGCCATCGACATCGTCGGCACGGGCGGGGATCATTCCGGCTCCTACAACATCTCGACGCTCGCCGCGTTCATCGTCGCCGGCTGCGGCGTGCCGGTGGCGAAGCACGGCAACCGCGCCGCCTCCTCGAAGTCCGGTGCGGCGGACGTGCTCTCCGCGCTCGACGTGACTCTCGGCCTCTCGCCCGAGCGGCTCGAGGCCTGCCTCGCCGATGCGGGGTTGTGCTTCATGTTCGCGCAGGCGCACCACGCCTCGATGCGCCACGTCGCGCCCTTCCGGGTCGAGCTCGGCACGCGCACGATCTTCAACCTGCTCGGCCCGCTGTCGAACCCGGCCGGGGTGAAGCGCCAGCTGCTCGGCGTGTTCTCCCGCGCCTGGATGATGCCGCTCGCCGAGACGCTGCGCGCGCTCGGCTCCGACCGGGTCTGGGTCGTGCACGGATCGGACGGGCTCGACGAGCTGACCACGACCGGGCACAGCGAGGTCGTGGCGCTGGAGGACGGCGAGATCCGCACGTTCCGGATCGATCCGCGCGACGTCGGCCTGGCGCTCGCCGAGCCGTCCCGGCTCAAGGGCGGCGATCCCGCGCACAACGCGGCGGCGCTGCGCGCCGTGCTCGAGGGCGAGAAGACGCCCTATCGCGACATCGCGGTGCTCAACGCCGCCGGATCGCTCGTCGTCGCCGGCGCGGCCGCGGATCTCGCGGAGGGCGTCGCCAAGGCGGCGGAGGCGGTCGACTCGGGCGCGGCCAAGCAGGCTCTCGCGCGCCTCGTGCGCGCCTCGAAGGGGTGAGGGCGCGGCGATGAGCGACATTCTCGCGAAGATCGAGGCCTACAAGCGCGAGGAGATCGCCGCCGCCAAGGCCGCGGTCCCCCCCGCCGAGATGGCGAGGCGCGCCGCGGCGCAGCCGGCGCCGCGCGGCTTCGCCGCCGCGCTCGAGGCGAAGATCGCCGCCGGGCGCCCGGCGCTGATCGCCGAGATCAAGAAGGCGAGCCCCTCCAAGGGCCTGATCCGCCCGGACTTCGATCCGCCGGCGCTGGCGCGCGCCTACGAGGAGGGCGGCGCGGCCTGCCTCTCGGTGCTCACCGACGCGCCTTCCTTCCAGGGCCGGCCCGAGTACGTCGCCGCCGCGAAGGCGGCCTGCGGGCTCCCCGCCCTGCGCAAGGACTTCCTGTTCGAGCCCTACCAGGTGGCCGAGGCCCGGGCGTGGGGGGCGGACTGCATCCTCGTCATCATGGCGAGCGTGGACGACGCCGCAGCAGCCGACCTCGTCCAGGCGGCGCACGATCTCGGCATGGACGCCCTCGTCGAGGTGCACGACGCCCCCGAGCTCGAGCGCGCGCTGCGGCTGCCGGCCCGCATGATCGGCGTCAACAACCGCAACCTGCGCACGTTCGAGGTCTCGCTCGCCGTCTCCGAGGCCCTCGTCCCGATGATCCCGGGCGACCGCATCGCGGTGGGTGAGAGCGGCATCTTCACCCCTGCCGACATCGCGCGGCTCGCCTCGGCGGGCGTGCGCGCCTATCTCGTGGGCGAGAGCCTGATGCGCCAGGACGACGTCGCCGGCGCGACGGCGGCGCTTCTGGGGGAGGCGGCCTGACGTGAGCGAGCTCAGCCACATCGACGCGTCGGGCGCGGCCGTCATGGTCGACGTGTCGGACAAGGACGTCACCTCCCGCACGGCGATCGCCGAGGGCGTCGTGATCACGAAGCCCGAGACGATCGCGGTGATCCGCGCGGGCGACGCCAAGAAGGGCGACGTGCTCGGCGTGGCGCGGGTGGCCGGCATCATGGCGGCCAAGCGCACGCACGAGCTGATCCCGCTGTGCCACCCGCTGATGATCACGAAGGTGCGGGTGGATTGCGTCGTCGACGACGCGCTGCCGGGCGTGCGCGTCACCGCCGAGGTGCGGGTCGCGGGGCAGACCGGTGTGGAGATGGAGGCGCTGACCGCCGTCTCGGTCGCGTGCCTCACGATCTACGACATGGTCAAGGCGGCGGACAAGGACATGCGCATCGAGGGCGTGCGCCTGCTCGAGAAGACCGGCGGGCGCTCCGGGACGTACCGGGCGCAGGGCTAGGGGAGGGCGCGCGCCGTGAGCCTGCTTCCCGTCTCCGAGGCCCGCGCCCGCGTCATCGCCGCCGCCGGCGCGGCCCTTCCCGCCGAGACCGTGCCGCTCGAGGCCTGCGCCGGGCGCACGCTGGCGGCCGATGTCGTCGCGAGCCGCACCCAGCCGCCCTTCGACGCCTCCGCTATGGACGGCTACGCCGCGCGCGCCGCCGACGTCGCGCATCCGCCCGCGGAGCTCGCGGTGATCGGCGAGGCCGCCGCCGGGCGCCGCTTCGCCGGCCGGGTCGAGCCGGGCCAGGCGGTGCGCATCTTCACCGGCGCGCCGGTGCCGGAGGGCGCTGACACGATCGTCATCCAGGAGAACGTCGAGCGGATCGGCGACGGCGCGCGCATCCGCGTGCTGGAGAGCGCCGCGCCGGGCCGCTGGGTGCGCCCGCGCGGGCTCGATTTCGCCGCCGGCGACGTGCTGATCTCGGCCGGGCGCGCCCTCGACGCGCGGGCGATCGCGCTCGCGGCGGCGATGAACCACGCCGCGCTGCCGGTGCGCCGGCGCCCGCGCGTCGCGCTGATCGCCACCGGCGACGAGCTGGTCATGCCCGGCGAGGAGCCGGGGCCGGACCAGATCGTCGCCTCGAACCTCGCCGCGCTCGGCGCGCTGGTCTCCCGCGCCGGCGGGGAGGCGCTTGCGCTGGGCATCGCCCGCGACACCAAGGGGTCGATCCGCGAACGCCTCGCCGCCGCCCGCGACGCCCGCGCCGACATCCTGGTCACGCTCGGCGGCGCGTCGGTGGGCGCCCACGACCTCGTGCAGGAGACCCTGCGCGAGGAGGGGATGGATCTCGGCTTCTGGAAGATCGCCATGCGCCCGGGCAAGCCGCTGATGCATGGCGACCTCGACGGCATGCTCTTCCTCGGGCTGCCGGGCAATCCGGTCTCCTCGCTGGTCTGCGGACTGCTGTTCCTGCGCCCGGCGATCCGCGCGCTGCTGGGAGACCCCTGGGCCGACCGCGTGGCGACGGAATGGGCCGTCCTCGGCGCGCCGATGGGCGAGAACGACAACCGCGAGGACTACGTCCGCGCCTCCCTCGCGCCCCGCCCCGGCGCGCTGCCCGAAGTCGTGCCCTTCCCCGTGCAGGATTCCTCGATGCTCGGCATTCTCGCCCGCGCCGACGCGCTGATCGTGCGCCCCGTGCGCGCGCCCGCGGCGGAGGCGGGACAGGCGGTGGAGATCGTGCGGCTCGACGGGGTGATGTAGGGGATCCCGGTCCTCACCGCCGTATCCGCCGAAGGGCGCCGACGCACACGGCCAGGATCGCGGCCGCGACGAGCATCGCCGCGAGCGGCTGCGCGGCGAGAGCCACGATGTCGCCGCGGGCGTGGGCGATCGCCCGGCGCAGGTGATCCTCGAAGATCGGCACGAGCACGAACCCGACGAGAAGGGGCAGCAGCGGGAAGCCGGTGCGCCTCAGCGCGTAGCCGAGGCCGCCGAAGACCGCGAGCAGCACGACGTCGAAGGCGAGCCCTCCGCTCGCGATCACGCCCACGCCCGACACGAGGACGATGCCGGGCACCAGCCAGAGCGGCGGCACCGTGACCAGCCGCGCCCAGAGCCCGACCAGCGGCAGGTTGAGCACGACGAGCATCAGGTTGGCCACGAGCATCGAGCCGACGAAGGTCCAGAACAGGGTCGGCTCCCTGTCCATCAGCGCCGGACCCGGCGGCAGGCCGTGGATCATCATGGCGCCGACGAGCACGGCCGTGACCGCGTTCGACGGGATGCCGAGCCCGAACAGGGCGACGAAGCCGGTCTGCGCGCTCGCATTGTTCGCCGCCTCGGGCGCCGCGACGCAGGCGATGTCGCGCCGATGGTCGGGCGCATCGCGGGAGACGCGCTTCTCGACGGACCACGCCGCGAAGGCCGAGACCAGGGTCGTCGCTCCCGGAACGAGGCCGAGCGCCGCCCCGACGAGCGAGCCCCGCGCCGCGGGCGCGAGCCAGCCGCGGATCGCCGCGGCGCCCGGCCACCAGCGTGTGATTCGGGCGACCGCTCCGGATCCGCTCCCTCGAGCAGCGAGCCCGAGCGCCTCCGACAGGCCGAACAGGCCGACGACGAGCGGCACGAAGCCGATGCCGTCGAAGAGAGCGCGTTGGCCGAAGGTGAAGCGCGGCAGCCCATCGGGCCCCGCTGTCCCGATCAGGCCGAGCATGCCGCCGAGCCCGAGCATCGCGAACCCGCGCGCGAGCGGGGCGGCCGACAGAACGACGGCGAGCACGCAGGCGAGTACCATCATCGCCGCGACGTCGGCGGGTCCGACGGCGAGCGAGGCCCGCGCCAGCGCCGGCGTCGCGACGGCGAGCACGAGCGCGGAGAGAAGGCCCGCCACCGCCGATGCCAGGGTCGCGACGGCGAGCGCCTCCACGGCGCGGCCCTCCCGCGCCATCTTGTGGCCGGAGACCGCCGTGACCGCGCCGGACGCCTCGCCGGGGACGTTGAGCAGGATCGCCGTCGTCGAGGAGCCGTACTGCGCGCCGTAATAGATGCCCGCCAGCATGATCAGCGAGCCCGTCGGCGGAAGCCAGAACGTCGTCGGCAGGAGCAGCGCGATGGTCGCCACCGGGCCGAGGCCCGGCAGCACGCCCACCAGCGTGCCGAGGAACGCGCCGGCGAAGGCGTAGCCGAGATGCTCGACGGTGAGTGCGGCCGCGAGCCCGGCCGCGATGTCGGCGCCCGTCATCGCAGGGCGCCCGGCAGGAGCGGCAGGGGCTGGCCGATCAGGCCGACGAAGACGCCTGCGACGAGCGCCGTCGTCGCGACCCCGGCCGCGAGCGCGCCGGGCAGGCGCGATCCCGTGACCGCCGACGCGGCCAGCGTGCCGCACAGCGTCCCGGAGACGAGGAGGCCGAGCGGCCCGATCGTCGTCGCCAGGAGGACGAGCGCCGTCAGCAGGCGCACCACCGTGCGCGTCGGCACGGGATCGAGCGCCGCGCACGGATCGACCTCGACCATCGCCTCGGGCTCGGCGGGTCTGCGGGTGACGACGCCGACGAGCGCCGCGAGTCCCGCCAGCGCCGCGAGGGCGAGGGGCACGTCGGCGGGACCGAGACGTCCAGGCCGTCCTTCGGGGAGCAGGCTCGCGGCGACGGCGAAGGCCAGCGCCAGGGCCGCTACGGAAATCTCCACAAAAATACTGTAGTCCAACTTAGAACGAAGTAAAACTAGAGTCTTCGAAAAAGTCGAATTTTGATCGTTACTCATATTGCCTCTCGCGGTGAAACGAGTATTTCTTCCTCACCACTCTCTAGACCGAGGAAAGACCATGTGGAAGAACATTTTCGCCGGCGGCCTCCTCGCCGGCGTGGCGGCGCTCGCGTCCTTGCCCGCGCAGGCGCAGACGGATGCCGAGGCGTGGCCCACCCAGCCGATCCGATTGATCACCGCCTCCGCGGCGAGCGGGAACGCCTACGTGTCCGCGCAGATCGTCGCGGCGGAGCTGGAGAAGCGGCTCGGCCAGCGCATCGTGCTCGAGGCCATGCCGCAGAGCTCGGGCATGGTGGCGACCGAGCTCGTCTCGAACGCAGAGCCCGACGGCCATACGCTGCTCGTCGGCACGTCCTCGCAGCTGGTCTTCAACATCGCGCTGTTCCCGGACATGCCGGTCGATCTCGCGCAGACCCTGCGGGGCGTCGCGATGATCAACACCGTTCCGCTCGTTCTCGTGGTGAACCCGGAGAACCCGGCGCAGACCATGGACGACTACGTGGCGGTCCTGAAGGCCGAGCCCGGCGCGTTCCAGTACGGCTCGGGTCCCGTCGGGACGACGACCCACGTCACCGGCCTGCGCTGGGCGAACGAGGTCGGCGTCGAGGTCGAGCACGTCCCCTACGAGGCGGGCTCGGACGCCCGGCGCGACGTCGTCGCGGGCCGCCTGTCGCACATGTTCGACGTGGCCGTGACCGCGATCCCGCAGATCGAGGCCGGCGCGGTGCGGGCGCTCGCGATCACCTCGCCGGAGCGTTCCGACGCGCTGCCGGAAGTGCCCACCGTGGCCGAGCTCGGCTATGCCGGCTTCGAGGCGGCGACCTGGAACACGGTCGCGGCGCCGGCGGGCACGCCGGATGCGATCGTCGAGAAGCTCGCCGCCGAGATCGCGGCGGTGATGGAGACGCCCGCGGTGCGCGAGCAGCTCCTCGCGCTGGGCGCGACTCTCGTCGCTCCGAAGGCGCCCGCGGAGATCGACGCCTTCTACGCCTCGCAGCGCGAGACCTGGATTCCGCTCGTGCGCGAGGCGATCGGCGCGGGTGGCTGAGCCGGCGCGCAGAGCGGCGAGCCACGGTGTCCGGGCCGGCCTCGCGCCGCGCCCGGCGCCCCCGTTCACCCTGGCGCGACGGAGCGTCGCTGCGGGGGTTGCGGAACGCATGGGGAACGGGTATAAGTTCCGCGTTTGTTTTCCGCGAGACCGCTGTCGCGATTCGGCCGGCGGCGCGGAAGGCCCAGAGACGGGAACGCCCATGCTCACGCGCAAACAGCACGAATTGCTTCGCTTCATCCACGAGCGGGTGCGGGAGAGCGGCGTGCCGCCCTCCTTCGACGAGATGAAGGACGCGCTCGACCTGAAGTCCAAGTCGGGCATCCACCGGCTGATCACCGCGCTCGAGGAGCGCGGGTTCATCCGCCGCCTGCCGAACCGGGCGCGCGCGCTCGAGGTGGTGCGCCTGCCCGAGGGGCTCGGCGTCGCCGCGCCGCGTGGGCGCTTCAGCCCGTCGGTGGTCGAGGGCGGGCTCGCCGCCCGGCCCAAGCCCGCGCCGGCCCCGGCGGTCCCCGACGAGGAGCGCGGGGTGCAGATCCCGGTGATGGGCCGGATCGCCGCCGGCGTGCCGATCTCGGCGATCCAGTCGCAGAGCCATTCGATCATGGTCTCGCAGGACATGATCGCGTCGGGCGAGCATTTCGCCCTCGAGGTGCGGGGCGATTCGATGATCGAGGCCGGCATCCTCGACGGCGACATCGTCGTCGTGCGCCGCCAGGACACGGCCAACACCGGCGACGTGATCGTGGCGCTGATCGACGACGAGGAGGCGACCCTCAAGCGCTTCCGCCGCCGCGGCTCGTCGATCGCGCTCGAGGCGGCGAACCCCGCCTACGAGACGCGAGTGCTCGGGCCCGACCGGGTCAAGATCCAGGGCAAGCTCGTGAGCCTGTTTCGGCGCTACTGAGCGATGTCCCGACGTCGGGGAGATGTCGCGCTGCGTCCGCTGCGGGACGGGGTCGACACAGCCCCGGCGAGCCCCTAGATTTCCCGGACAGGCTCGATCCGCCCGGGAGCCCACGACCATGGCGCGCACGCCCCGCACGCCGCAGGACATCGCCCGCCGCTTCGCCGCCCGCTCGGGCGAGGCCGGTGACGGCGCGCGGTCCGCCGACATCGGCGCCTTCAGCCGGCAGACGTACCGCCTGCCGCGCGAGCAGGCGCGCGAGACGGCGCAGGAATGGTTCTCGCGCTACCCGAAGGCCGCCTACATGACCCGCGTCGAGAGCTGGCGCGTCCTCGACGACGGCCTGATCGAGTTCACCATGCGCCGCCTGCCGACGGCGGACTGAGAGGACGTCAGGGAGTCGACCCTCGGCGCTTCGGCAGGGAGGCGCGATCAGCGATGTCGTCCCAGGCCGAAAAGCGGGTCCGGGACCTTCTGCCCCGCGGTGGACCGAGCACGTCTACGCGCTCGGACCACCGCGGCTGTCGCGCGAAACCGCCGGTGGACGCTGCTCGAACGCCGCGACGGCATCCCCGGGGGCATGGATCCCGGACCGGCTTCGCCGTCCGAGACGACATCGGTGCCCGATCGAAGATTGCGTCATCGCGTCTGATCGGCGGCGAGCGGCTCGCAGGCGCCCAGTTCGCCTGCGCCGAGGGCACGCTCCTGCGCTCAGCCTGCGGCCGGATCGGTTTCGCCCGTATCGTCGTCCGGGGAGGGGAGGATTCCGCTTCCCGGCGTGGCGTCCGGGTTGATCAGGTCCGGCCGATCGTGCGGACCGGCCGGGGGCGGTGGCGCGCGGCCTTTTTCATCCAGCACTTTCTCGTTCGACGCTTTCTCGTCCGGCGCCTTCCCGTGCCGCGCCTTCTCCGCCTGGGATTTCCCGTCCCGCGTTACCGCCTCGCGGGCCTTCTCGTCCCGCGCCTCGGCTTCGCGTGCTCGTTCGTCTTCGCCGCCCATGGAACCCTCCCGTTCGACTGCAATCCGCCGAGACAACGCGTCCGGCGTCGGCGACGTTCGGTCCCGTCGGGCGCGGATTGCCCCCGCGCACCGGCTCCTCTAGGCCGAGACGGAAGTCCGCCCACGAAGGAAACGTCAGCTTGCCCGCCTACTCCCTCCACGGCTACGTCGTCGCGAGCCGCGACGACCGCCTCGCCGACGCCGCGGGGCGCTTTCCCGACGCGTTGCGCAACGACGCCGACTGGGCCTACTTCCAGGCGGGCCTCGACCGCGCCCGCGCGACGCTGCTCGGCCGGCGCTCCCACGAGGCGAGCCCGAACCATCGCGGGCGGCTACGTATCGTCGTCTCCGGTTCCGGTCGCGGCATCGAGCGGCGCGCCGACGGGTTCTGGTGGAACCCCGCGCAGGCGGCGCTCGAGGCGGCGCTGGCGGCCGCCGTCCCCGAGGGCGGGGAGATCGCCGTGCCGGGCGGGCGCGCGGTCTTCGACCTGATCTCCCCGCTGCGCTTCTCGGCCTTCCACCTCGCCCGGGCGCACGACGTGGCCATTCCCGACGGGCGCGGCGTCTTCACGGCCTGCGAGGCGGGGGCGCGCATGGAGGATCTGCTCGCGGCGGGCGGGCTCGTGCCGGGCGGGGCGACCTGGCTCGACGAGCGGGCGCGGGTGTCGCTCACCGTCTTTACGCGGGCGACGATCGGGGCATAAGCTCCGCCTCCGCTGCGAGGTGCGAAACGCGAGCCCGCGATGACAGACGCCCAGCCGATCCGCCCGGATCTCGCGACCCGCATCGCCGCGCTCGGCGTTCCCGCCGATGCGGCGGGCGAGATCGCCCGGACCGCCAGGACGACGCGGCTGCGCCGGGGCGCCGCCGTGTTCCGGCCCGGCGACGCGCCGGCGAACTGGTTTCTCGTCCTCGCCGGGCGCGTGCGGGTTTCCCTCGTCGCCGAGACCGGCCGCGAGATCGTGCTCTATCGCGTCGGTCCCGGCGAGAGCTGCGTGCTGACGACCTCCAACCTGCTCGCCGGCACGCTGCAGACCGCGGAGGCGGTGGTCGAGGAGGACGCCGAGGCCGCGCTGCTCGAGGCGGCGACGTTCAGGCGCCTGCTGGGCGACTCCGCCGCCTTCCGCGAGGGCGCGCTCGCCGCCTATGCCGGTCGCATGGCCGAGCTCGTGCACGTGCTCGAGGATACGGTCTTCCACGCCCTGCCGCAGCGGCTCGCGCGCGCGGTCCTGGCGCGGTCGGCCGGCACGGAGGACGGCGTGGCCCGCGCCACGCACCAGGATCTCGCCGCGGAGCTCGGCACGGCTCGCGAGGTCGTCACCCGCACGCTCGCGGGCTTCTCCCGCGACGGCCTCGTCGCCCTGGCGCGGGGCGAGATCGCGGTGCGCGACCGCACGCGCCTGACGGCGATCGCGAGCTCCGGCTGAGCGCCCGGGCCAGACCCTAGGGAATGGCCCTGAGTGACGAGGTCACCGTGCCGCGCCGCCGGGCGGGCGTAGAAGACGAGTCGAGGCGCCGGCGGACATGCCGCGCGGCGCCGGATCCCGAGGAGACTTCTCATGACCCGCAACATCGGCGGCATCGACCGCGCCATCCGCATCGTCGCAGGCCTCCTGCTCATCGCCTTCGCGCTCGGCCTCGGCTTCCCGCAGACCGGCTGGAACGTCGTCGGCTGGATCGGCGTCGTCCCGCTCGCGACCGCGCTGATGGGCTGGTGCCCGGCCTACAGCCTGATCGGCGTGAACACCTGCACGGCCCGCGCGCGCGACGCGTGAGCGGGCGAGCGGACCCGCTTCGCCCTGTCGCCGGAAGGACACGCCACGCCCGCAACCACGCGCGCGGCGTCGACGCCGGCTTGATTTCCCCCGAACGCTTCCGCATCGTCGCCGTGGTACGACGTGGCACGCGGAGGATGACGGCGATGCGCAGGATGGTCCAGGCTCTGGCGGCGGCGGCATGCGCCGCTCTGCTCGCGGCTCCGGCGCTCGCGGCCGACGTCCGCGTAGGCGGCGGGGACCGTCTCGGCGGCCTGTACTACGGGGCGCCGCCGGCGGAGGAGCGGGTGATTCCGTTCACCGGCGTCGTTCCGTCCTGCGACGCGCCCGACGTGCTCTCCACCATCGCGGGCGAGTTCAACAGCCGCGAGGCGAGGTTCTGGAATTCCGGCCTGCGGATCGCGGGGATCGACCACGTCCGTGCGATGGCGTTCCGGCCCTGGAGCGCTTCGTTCTTTCCGCGGCGTTTCTGCAGCGCCGTCGCGCATGTCGCGCTGGGCGAGCACGTGCGCGAGCATCGGGTGGAGTATCTGATCCGCGAGGAGCTCGGTGTCTTCGGGCAGTCGTCTCACGATGTCGAGTGGTGCGTCGTCGGTGTCGAGCGGCATCTCCACGCCGCTCCCAATTGCGAGATGATGCGTCCCTGACCGAGACGAGCAGCCGATCCGTGGCCGCGGCGCGGGCATCGACGCACGGCCGCGCTGGCGTTCGGCCCGCTTGCGCGCCGTCCACGGGGCGTGAGACAAGCGCGGGCCAAGCAGGCCCGTCCCTGCACGCTCCCGGGAAGGAACCCCGCCGATGATCCTGCGCACCTCGCCCGCCTCGCCCTTCGGGCGAAAGGTCAAGCTCGCCGCCGCCGTGCTCGGCCTGTCAGATCGCATCGAGATCGTGGCGGCGGACACGATGGACCCGAGCGACGATCTGCGAACGCAGAACCCTCTCGGCAAGATCCCGATCCTGATCACCGACGCGGGCGAGCCGCTGTACGATTCGCGGGTGATCCTCGAGTATCTCGACCTGCTCGCCGGCGGCGGGAGCATCATCCCTGCGGGCGAGGCGCGCTTCCCCGCGTTGCGCCTGCAGGCGCTGGCGGACGGCCTCATGGACGCCGCCATCCTGCAGGTCTACGAGACGCGCTGGCGCGAGGAGGATCGTCGCGAGGCCAGGTGGCTCGGCTACCAGGCCGAGAAGGTCGCCCGCTCCCTCGCCACTCTGGAGGCCGAGGTCGACGCGATCGGCGAGAGGCTCGACGTCGGCACGATCACGCTCGCCTGCGCGCTCGGCTATCTCGACTTCCGTTTCGGCTCGTCCTGGCGCGAGAGCTGCCCGAAGCTCGTCGACTGGCTCGACGGCTTCGCCGCCCGCGTGCCGGCCTTCGACGCCACCCGTCCCGGCTGACGGCATCCAAGGCCGCGTCCGGCGCGTAATCCTCCCGCAGCGTAAGTGCGGAGGACGACGACATGGGCAAGACTGCTCTCGATACGGCTCTCAAGACGGCACTGGTGACCGGTGGGGCGAAGCGGATCGGGCGAGCGATGGTGGAGCGCCTCGCCCGCGAGGGCTATCGTGTCGCGATCCATTGCAACGCCTCGGTCGTCGACGCCGAGGCGCTGGCCCAGGCGATCGGAGCCGCCGGCGGGCGCGCGACGGTGGTCCAGGCCGATCTGTCGGACGCGGATGCGGTGGCGGGCATGGTCGCAGCGGCGGCGACGGCGCTCGGGCCGCTCGACCTCCTGATCAACAACGCGAGCGAGTTCGAGGACGACCGGCTGGAGACGCTGGACCTCGCTCGCTACCACCGCACCCTCGCCGTCGACCTCACTGCGCCGCTGATCCTCGCGCGCGACTTCGCGGCGCAGCTGCCGGCGGGCGAGGAGGGGCTGATCGTCAACGTGCTCGACCAGCGCGTGTGGAAGGAGACGCCCCTGTTCTTCTCCTATCAGCTCGCGAAGTCCGCGCTGTGGACGGCGACGAATACCATGGCGCAGGGGCTCGCGCCGCGCATCCGCGTCAACGCGATCGGCCCCGGCCCGACGCTCGCGAGCCCGCGCCAGGGCGACGCCGATTTCGCCAAGCAGGCGGCGGCGGTGCCGCTGCGGCGCTCCTCCTCCCCGGACGAGGTCTGCGCGGCGCTGATGTATCTCGTCGGCGCGCGCAGCCTGACGGGCCAGATGCTGGCGCTCGACGGCGGGCAGCACCTCGCCTGGGAGACGCCGGACGTGGTCGGCATTCGCGAGTGATCAGGCCACCCGGGCGGTCAGGCCACCCGGGCGGTCTTGCCCTCGATCCGGTCGAGCGCCTCGACCACCGCATCGAACGTTAGCAACGTCGAGGCGTGACGGGCCTTGAACGCGCGCACGGGCTCGAGCACCGCGCAGTCGGCCCAGGCGCCTTCCGGCGCCGGGCCCTCGTCCTTGAGCATCCGGCGCATCGTATCGCGCAGAGCGCGCAGCTCCTCGGGCGTCGCGCCGATCACGTGGCGCGCCATGATGGAGGACGCGGCCTGGCCGAGCGCGCAGGCCTTCACCTCGTGTCCGAAATCCGAGACCTTGCCGTCGGTCACCGCGAGATCGACGGTGACCATCGAGCCGCAGAGCTTCGAGCGCGCCGTGGCGCTCGCCTGCGGCGCGGGCAGGCGGCCGAGGCGGGGAATGTCCGCCGCCAGCTCGAGGATGCGCTTGTTGTAGATGTCGTCCAGCATGCGTCCGTCCGGCTCGCGTTCCCGCATTCGCCCCAGGTCGGGCCGACCTCTCCAATATAGGGGAGCCGGGACGCGAGCGGTAGCGCGCGCGTCGCTTGCGGCCACGCCTGTGCGGCTATGCGCCGCGACACGCGATCCGTCTTCCCGTGCGGCGCGTAAGCGTCGCGGTAACAGAGCGGGAGGCGCCACATGGATGCCGTGGTTAAGACCTTGCACGCGCGTGTGGATGAGCACGACAGCGGCGAGACGAAGACGATCGAACGCCCCAGCCGCGAACAGGCGGAGGCCGCAATCCGCGTCCTCCTCGCCTATGCGGGCGACGACCCGGCCCGCGAGGGGCTGCTGGAGACCCCCAAGCGGGTGGCCAAGGCCTACGACGAGCTGTTCGGCGGCTACCGCGAGGACCCCGCCGAGGTGCTCGCCAAGGTCTTCCAGGACGTGGAAGGCTACGGGGACATGGTCCTCGTGCGCGACATCCCGTTCCATTCGCATTGCGAGCACCACATGGTGCCCTTCTACGGGACGGCGCACATCGCGTACTTCCCCTCGAAGGGCGTGGTGGGCCTCTCGAAGCTCGCGCGGCTCGTCGACGTCTATGCGCGCCGGCTGCAGACGCAGGAGACCATGACCCAGCAGATCGCCGACGCGATCGAGGATCAGCTCCAGCCGCGCGGCATCGCCGTGCTCATCGAGGCCGAGCACATGTGCATGGCCATGCGCGGCGTGCGCAAGATGGGTTCCTCGACGGTGACGAGCGTCTTCACCGGCCTCTTCCGCGAGGAGCCCGCCGAGCAGGCGCGGTTCTTCACGCAGGTCCGCCTGGGGAAGTGAGCACGGCCCCACGGGCCCGCGTCGTGAAGCGCCGGGACCAAGCCTCCAGCCGGCGCTTCATTCCTCCGAGCGCCCCTGCCTGGGACCGAGCCGCTCCAGATAAGGCAGATCCGGCGGAGCGAAGGCCTCACGGATGCGTCCGATGCGGGCTGTGGCGCGCTCGCGCGAGACCATCAGGTGCCCGCGCAGGCTGTCCCGGGCGTCGGCGACGTGGCCGGCGCGCAGGCGGCGGACGATGTCGAGGTGCTCCGGCAGGAAAGGCTCGACATCGAACATGGTCAGCGTGCGCGGATACAGGAAGCGGTGAGCGATCAGGAGCGACTGATGCAGCCGGATCGCCTGCAGGAGGGCCTCGCTGCCGCAATAGCCGAGGAGCTGGCCGTGGAGCTCGTCCTCGAGCGCGTCCAGGTCTGCGCTCGTCAGGCTCTCGGGCGTTATGAGGCCGGCTTCGAGATTGACCTCCATCCGCGCCAGGAGCGCAGCCGGGGCGCGTGACGCCGCCTTGTCCAGCGCCTCCGGCTCCAGGAGCCACCGCACCTCGTAGAGCTCGCCGACGTAACTCGCGGTGAGCGCGGGAGCGATCCAGCGGGAACCGTCACCCTTCTTGACGATGCCGGCCTGCTGGAGGCGACCGACGACGTCGCGCGCTACGGTGCGGCTGACGCCGTAGTGACGGGCGAGCTCGGTCTCGACCACCCGCCAATCGGCGACGAGCGTACGCGCGACGATCTCGCTCTCGACCTCGTCGTAGATCCGCTCCCAGCTCGCCACCGCGCGAAGCGGCTTGCCGCTTTCCGCGTCCGCTGCTGCCGCGGCCGCGGCCGCGACCTCCGCCGGCAAGCCTGGTACGACGCGGTAGCCTCGCCCTTCCGCCTTGACGACGAGACCCGCCTCGGAGAGACGCGCCAAGGCCGCCCGTGCCGGGGGGCGGCTCACGCCGAAGCGCTGGGCGACCTGCGTTTCGGTGAGTCGATCGCCCGCGCCGTGACGGCCTCGGGCGATCTCGGCGGCCAGGATCGCGAAGACCCGCTCGTTCAGGCGCGGTACCGTGCCGGTAATGGAAGGCTCGATGATCCGGTCCGGCGCCGTCACGATACTATCCCGTCGGCCGCCGAGCAGCGACGCCGCCGGGGCTCAAATGCCTGACGCCAGATATCCGCCGTCCACGCGCAGGGTCGCGCCGTTGACGAAAGCGGAAGCGTCGCTCGCCAGGAAGATAGCCGCGCCGACGAGCTCCTGCAATTCGCCCATACGCCCCATCGCGCAGCGCCGGACCGCCTCCTCCTTGCGCGCCGGTGGCATGCGCTCGCGGTTGAGGTCGGTTAGGAAGAAGCCCGGCGCAATGGCGTTGACCCGCACGCCGGACGCTCCCCATTCGGCGGCGAATGTCTGCGTCAGGCCGACCACGCCCCACTTGCTCGCGCTGTAGGCCGCCGCCTGCGCCCAGCCGGTATGCGCCGCGAGAGAGGCGATGTTGATCATCGTCCCGCGCCCCGCCTCGATCATTGCCGGTGCGAAGGCGGCGCAGGCGAAGAACACCGATTTCAGGTTCGTGTCGAGGACGCGGTCGTATTCCTCCTCCGAGACCGCGAGCGCAGGCTTGATCTCGGTGGTGCCCTGGCAGTTCACCAGGACGTCGACCGGCCCGTGATCGGCCCGGACCCGCGCCGCGAACGTCGCGAGCGCCTCGGGCCGACGGGCGTCGACCGCGTACGCCGCGGCGACGCTCGCTCCGGCGCTCTCGGCCGACGCCCGCCGCCCGGCGACGACCACCCGCGCCCCCGCCTGCGCATAGGCGGCGGCGATCTCGCCGCCGATCCCCCCGGTCCCGCCGATGATCACGGCGAGCCTGTCCTTCAGCGAAAACAACTCCATCGCGCTCTCCCTCCCGTCGGGCTTCCGCAGCCCATCGTGGCACTTGCCAAGAACTCTGAAAAACGTATAATGCACACAATAGACGTTACAAGAGACGTCGGCGGTCACGCAACGACGCCGGTCCTGGGGAGGATCGACCATGTCAGGACGATTGGCGGGCAAGCGCGCGCTCGTCACGGGCGCCGGTCAGGGGATCGGCCGCGCCATCGTGCTCGCCCTCGCGGGGGAGGGGGCGGAGGTGCTGGCGGCGAGCCGCACGCTCGCGAAGATGCAGGATCTGCCGTCGGCCCATCCCGCCATCATGCCCGTCGCCCTCGACGTCACCGACGCACCGGACGTCGAGGACGTGCTCTGCGACCACACGGGCTTCGACATCGTCGTCAACGCGGCCGGCTGGGTGCACCAGGGCACGATCCTAGACTGCTCGCTGGCCGATTGGCGGGCGAGCATCGAGCAGAACGCCACCTCCGCCTTCCTCGTGATCCGCGCGACCTTGCCGGCCATGATCGCCCGCGGCGGCGGCTCCATCGTCAACGTCGCCTCCGTCGCCTCGAGCGTGACCGGCGTCGCCGAACGGGCGGCCTACGGCGCGAGCAAGGCCGCATTGATCGGGCTCACCAAGGCCGTCGCGCGCGATCACATCGGCGAAGGCGTGCGCTGCAACGCGCTCTGCCCGGGTACGACCGCTTCCCCGTCCCTGGAGGCGCGGATCGCGGATCACGGCGATCCGGCCGAGGCGCGCCGCCGATTCGTCGCACGCCAGCCCATGGGCCGGCTCGGCACCGTGGAGGAGATGGCCGCGGCGGCCGTTTATCTCGCGAGCGACGACGCGGCCTTCGTCACCGGCACGGTGATGCTCGTCGATGGAGGGCAGACGTTGTGAGCCCGATGTCGCAGGCCGCGGACGCGGCGCGCATCTTCGAGGCGGACCTCGATGCCTTCTGCCGCGCGATCCTCGCCTGCGCCGGTGCGGACCCCGAAAGCGCGGACGCCGCGACCCGCGCGATGCTGCACGCCTCGCGCTACGGCATCGATAGCCACGGCGTGCGCCTCCTCGGCCATTATGTTCGCGCCCTCGAAGGCGGGCGGGTCAACGGCAGGCCGAAGCTCGCCTTCGATCGCTCCGACACGCCCGTGGCCATGCTCGACGCCGATCACGCACACGGCGCGCGGGCGTCCTACGCGGCGATGGCGCGTGCCTGCGCCGCGGCGCGGCGATTCGGGATCGGCGCCGTCGGCATCCGCGACTCCTCGCATTTCGGCGCCGCCGGCGCCTATGCGCTGGCCGCGGCGGAGGAGGGGCTCATCGGCGTTGCGGTGTGCAATTCCGACGCCTTCGTGCGACTGCACGGGGGCGCCGAGCACTTCCACGGCACGAATCCGATCGCGGCGGCCGCGCCCGCCGACGAGGGGCGGCCGTGGCTCCTCGACATGGCGACGAGCGCCATTCCCTTCAACCGCATCGTGCTCCACCGCAGCCTGGAGCGGCCGCTCCCCGGCGGCGTCGCCTCGACCGAGGAGGGGGTCGACACCCGCGATCCGGACCTCGCCGCCATGCTCGCGCCGCTCGGCGGCGCGTTCGGCTACAAGGGCGCGGGGCTCGCGGGCCTCGTCGAGATCCTCTCTGCGCTCCTCACCGGCATGGGCACGAGCGCGGAGCTCCTTCCCATGACGGGGCCCGACTTCTCGACACCGCGCGGGCTCGGCGCCTTCGTGCTCGCGATCGACCCGGACGCCTTCGTCGGCCGTGCCGAGTTCGAGGCGGGCATGCGCCGCTACCTCGCCGCCCTGCGCGCATCGCTGCCCGCCGAGGGAGCCCGCGTGCTCGCGCCCGGCGACCGGGAATGGGCGCAAGCCGAGCTGCGCGCCCGAGCCGGCATTCCCGTCGACCCCCATTCGCTCGAGGCTTTCCGCCGGCTGGCGGCGGCCTACGACGTGCCCTTCCCGGCCATGGCGCCGGAGGAGGGCGACACCGGCTCCAACGCACGAGCCGTCTCGCACCAGAGGGAGGAACCAGAATGACCGAGAAGACGACCATCCGGCCGCTCGCCGCGGCTGTTTCCGCTGCCGCGATCGCGCTCTCGCTCGGGGCAGGCGCGGCGCAGGCGCAGGAGCACACCCTGCGCTTCAACCACGTGCTGGGGCCCAACGAGCCTTTCCATCGCGGCTTCACGGCCTGGGCCGAGCGCGTCGCCGAGCGCACCAACGGCGGGCTCGAGATCCAGGTCTTCCACTCCGCCCAGCTCGGCGTGGAGGAGGACATCATCGAGCAGATCCGCCAGGGCGCGAATATCGGCCAGAACACCGACGCGGCCCGATTGGGCAACTACGTCCCCGGCATCGCGGTGGTGAACGGGCCCTACTTCGTCTCGTCCGCCGAGCAGGCCTTCGGTCTCGCCGACGCCCCGACGATGAAGGGCTGGCTCGACGAGCTGGCGTCGGACCACGGCATCAGGGTCGTGTGCTTCGATTGGGTGCAGGGCTTCCGCAACTTCTTCACCAACGAGGAGATCCGCACCCCGGCCGATCTCGACGGCCTGCGCATCCGCACGCCGCCGGCGCCGATCTGGCAGGAATCGATCCGCGCCCTGGGCGCCCAGCCCACCGCGATGGCCTTCGGCGACGTCTATCCCGGTCTCCAGCAGCGCGCCATCGACGGTGCGGAGCTCACCTACCAGAACATCGTCGCGGGCAACCTGAACGAAGTGCTGGACGTCGGCAACGAGACGAAGCACATCCTGCTCGTCAACTTCCAGATCGTCTCGTCGCAATGGTTCGACGGGCTCCCCGCGGAGTTCCAGGCGGCGCTCACCGAGGAATGCCGCGCCGCCGGCCAAGCCACTTCGGCGGAGATCGCCGAAGCGACGGAAGCCGCCAAGCAGCGCCTGATCGACGCGGGCATGACCATCGTCGAGGACGTGGACATGGACGCCTTCCGCGCGGCGGGCGACAAGGCGTACGAAGCGCTCGGGATCTCCGAGGAGAAGGCCGCGCTGCAGGCCGAAATCGGCGGCTGAGCGGCACGCGGGAGGGGGCCGGCGGAGGCGTCATGACACGAATTGGGCCGGCAATCGCGAAGGCCGAGGCGATCCTCGCCGGCCTCCTCCTGATGGGCATGGTGGGGTTGATCTTCACGGGCGGGGTGGCGCGGATGATGCGCAACCCCCTCAACTGGACGATCGACCTCGCCACCTGCTTCTTCGCCTGGGCGGCGTTCCTGTGCGCGGACATCGCCTGGCGCAACGACAAGCTGATGGCGATGGATCTCCTGGGCCCGCGCCTGCCGCCGCGCGGGCGCCATCTCCTGCAGACCGTCAACTACGCGATCATCGGCGTCTTCCTCGGCTACGTCGTCTATGCCGGCGCCTGGCTGTCCTGGGTGAGCCGGGCCCGCTCGTTCCAGGGCATTCCCGGGGTGAGCTATTCCTGGGTGACGATGAGCCTCGTCGTCGGCGGGGTGCTGCTGCTCGCGACGACTCTCGTCAAGCTCGCCCGCCATCTGCGCACGCGGCCGGGCGCGCAGGCGAAGGCCGGGGAGGCGTGAGGCGATGCTCCTCGTCGTGATCGCCTTCTTCGTGCTGCTGGCCATGGGAATGCCCGTCGCTTTCGCGATCGGCATCTCGGGGGCGTTGTTCTTCGTCCAGAACCCCGATCTGCCTTTCACCATCCCGGTTCAGGTGACGGTGTCGCAGACGCAGAACTTCGCGCTCCTCGCGGTGCCGCTCTTCATCCTGGCGGGCAATTTCCTCAACCGTTCGGGGCTGACGCGCCGGCTCGTCGACCTCGCCTCCGTGCTGACCGGGCGCATGCGCGGCGGGCTCGCGCAGATTTCGGTGACGCTGTCGGCGCTGATGGGCGGCGTCTCGGGCTCGGCCATCGCGGACGCCGCGATGCAGGCGCGCATGCTCGGCCCCGAGATGATCGCTCGCGGCATGAGCCGGGGCTTCGCGTCGGGCGTGCTCTCCTTCAGCGCGATCCTCACCCCGATCGTGCCGCCGGGCATCGGCATGATCCTCTACGGCACGATCGGCAACGTCTCGATCGGGCGTCTCTTCGCGGCGGGCATCGTGCCGGCGATCCTGCTCTGGCTCGCGCTCGGCCTCGCCGTCTTTGTGACCGCGACGGCGCGGGGCTACCCGCCCGAGCGCGCCACGCGCCCGACGCTGCAGGAGGCCGGGATCGCCTTCAGGGCGGGCATCTGGGCGCTGCTCTTCCCCGTCTTCCTGTTGCTCGGCCTCAGGATGGGCGTGTTCACGCCCTCCGAGATCGGCGCCTTCGCCGTGCTCTACGCCATCGTGGTGGGCGTCGCGATCTATCGCGAATTGCGCCTGCGCAGCTTCGCCGAGGCGCTGGAGACGAGCCTCTCCGACGTCGGCGCCGTCATGCTGTTGATCGCGCTCTCGGCGATCTTCTCCTACGGCATCGTGCTCGAGCAGATCCCGGCCACCGTCTCGGCCATGGTGGTGGATGTCGCGGGGGATCTCGAGACGGCGATGGTCCTCATCGTCCTGTGCGTCGTCGCGATCGGGCTCTTCGTGGACGCGACGGTGCTGATCATCATCCTGACCCCGATCCTCCTCCCGACGATCCGGGCCTTGGGCGGCGACCCGGTCCATTTCGGCATCGTCTTCATCGTCGCGGCGACGATCGGCAATTTCACGCCGCCGGTGGGCGCGGCGATGTATGCGGTCTGCACGATCATGAAGTGCTCGATCAGCGCCTACACGCGCGAATCGATCGGCCTTCTCGCCGCGGTCGCTGCGGTCGCCCTCGCGCTGGTGTTCCTGCCGGAGGCGGTTCTCTTCCTGCCGAACCTGCTGTTCGACCGATGAATCCGCGATCGCGACGAGAGTGACCCGTCATCGGGGTCACGATCCGATTTCGTCGACGCGGCCGGGCGCTCGCGCGGGCGAGAGATCGCTTGACGCCAGCGCCGTCGCCGACGACTCCTGTCCCGGCCCCCGATCGCGGGAGCGGGGGGCGCGCGCATCCGGAACCCGAGCCGTCATGACCGAAACCACCTTCCCCACCCTCTCCGACAAGGCCGCCCTCGAGGAGGGCGACGTGCTCGCCCCGCGCTTCGGCGCGGACGGGCTCGTGACCGCGCTCGCGGTCGACGCCGACACGGGCGAGATCCTGATGCTGGCGCACATGAACGCCGACGCGCTGGCGAAGACGCTGGAGACCGGGGAGGCGTGGTACTGGTCGCGCTCGCGGGGCGCGCTCTGGCACAAGGGGGCGACGTCGGGGCAGATCCAGACGATCGTCGAGATCCGAATGGATTGCGACCAGGACGCGCTTCTCCTGCGGGTGCGGGTCGCCGGGGACGGCGGCTGCTGCCACACCGGCCGCCGCTCGTGCTTCTACCGGACGGTGGTGATGGGGGAGGGCGGGGCGCGGCTCGCGCCGGCGGAGCCTTCGCACGGGCATTGAGCCGGCTCTGCAACGCTTTTTTCGCGATAGGGCGCATCATTCCGCATCTTCGCCGCGTTGTTCAGGTCTCCTTCACCGAACGAGGGAGAAGATGCGGTTCGGCGGTCGGAGTTGTGCGCCATGCTGTGGGGGGATCTGGCGAGACGGGCCTTGGGCAGCGGAGCGACGGGCGCTGTGACGCTCGGGATCGACGGCGGGTTCGCTCCCGCGGTGCCCGACACCGCCCATGCCGACACGCCCTCGACGCCGGAGCCCGCAGATCGAGCGCAGGGTATGCTCGCCGCGGCAGCCGCTTCCAGGCCTTCCCGCTCCAAGAACCGCCTCAGGATCGGCCTCGCGCTCGGCGGCGGCGCGGCGCGCGGCTGGTCGCATATCGGCGTGTTGCGGGTGCTGGCCGAGGCGGGCATCGAGCCGGACGTGATCACCGGGTCCTCGATCGGGTCGGTGGTGGGTGGCTGCTATGCGGCGGGCAAGCTCGACGACCTCGAGCGCTTCGCCCGCGACCTGACCAAGCGGCGCGTGCTCGGCCTGCTCGATTTCCACATCGGAGCGTCGGGGCTGATCGCCGGCCAGCGGCTGAAGAAGCTGCTCGAGGTCGATCTCGGCGGCTTGCGCATCGAGGACCTGCCGAAGACCTTCGCCGCGATCGCCACCGAGCTCGGCACCGGCCACGAGGTCTGGCTGACCAAGGGGCCGCTGGTGCAGGCGGTGAACGCCTCCTACGCGCTTCCCGGCATCATCGACCCGGTGCGCATCCGCGGGCGGCTCTTGATGGACGGCGCGCTGATCAACCCCGTGCCGGTGACCACCGCCCGCGCGCTCGGCGCGGACATCGTCCTGTGCGTCAATCTCAACGGGGATCTGAAGCTGCGCGGCACCACGATCCAGTCGCTGGAGCCTCATCCGGAGGACGAGGAGGAGGACGAGGTGGTCGAGGCGGTGATCGAGGAGCCGCGGCGCTGGGGCCTGTTCGGGCCCGTGCGTGGCGCCGCCGACCGGGTTCGCGGTCGCCCGCCGCGCCCGCGCATCGGGCCCGGCGTCGCCAGCGTGATGATCGACGCCTTCAACATCACCCAGGACCGGATCTCGCGCTCGCGGCTCGCCGGCGATCCGCCGGACCTGATGATCTCGCCCAAGCTCGGGGCGATCGGCCTCTTCGAGTTCCACCGGGCGACGGAGGCGATCGAGCTCGGCGAGCAGGCGGCGCGGCGGGTGCTGCCGGACCTGAAGGAGCTGCTCGCGGAGGCCGAGCGGCAGCTGACTCCGTGATCAGCGCCGCGCGAGGCGCACGCGGGCGAGCTTCAGCCCGGCGAGCACGAGGACGCCGTAGACGAGCCCCCCCGCGAGCGCGAGGAGCGCGAGATGCGCCTCCGCCTCGAGCGCCGGCAGGCGGGCGGCGAGCGCCGCCGCCGGTTCGCGCAGGGCGAGGACCGCGCCCGCGAGGGCGAGCGAGGCGACGAGGCTCACCGCGAGCGCCTTGCCGAGCGTGGCGTTCGGCGCCGTCCAGCCGCGCCGCCAGGCGAGGAAGAACAGGAGCCCGACGTTCACCCACGCCCCGATCGCGGTGGCGAGGGCGAGGCCCGGTGCGCCGTAGGGTTCGGTGAGCACGATCTTGAAGGCGACGTTCACGGCGACCCCCGTCAACGAGGCGATGAGCGGCGTCGTCGTGTCCGAGCGGGAATGGAAGCTCGCGAGCCCTGCGCGGATCAGCACGACGGCGGGCAGCGCGGTGGCGTAGGCCGCGAGCACCGCCCCCGCCGCCGCGGCGTCCGCGCCGGTGAAGGCGCCGCGGCCGAAGAGCGCGAGCATGATCAGGTCGGGGACGACGACGAAGGCCGCCGCGCAGGGGAGCGCGAGCGCCAGGACGAGCCCGACCGCGCGGTTCTGCGCGGCGTGGGCGCCGGCCTCGTCGCCGCCCGCGATGCGCCGGCTCATCTCGGGGAGCAGCACGGTGCCCGCCGCGATGCCGATGACGCCCACGGGCAGCTGGTAGAGGCGGTCGGCATAGTAGAGCGAGGAGACGGCGCCCGCAGGCAGGAGCGAGGCGATGATCGTGTCGGCGAACATCGCGATCTGCACGCCGGCGGAGCCGATCAGCGCCGGGCCCAGCGTGCGGAAGAACTTCCTCACGTCAGGGTCGAGCCTGGGCCGGGCGAGCTTCGGCGCTAGGCCCTTGCGCGCGGCGTCCCACCACACGAGGAGGAGCTCGAGCACGCCCGCCGCGGCCACAGCCCAGGCGGCCGCGTGGCCGGCGGTGGGGAAGTAGGCGGCCAGAGCCAGTCCCGCGATCAGCGAGACGTTGAGCAGGATCGGCGCGCCCGCCGCCGCCGCGAAGCGGTCGTGGGCGTTCAGCACCGCCGAGAACAGCGTGACCAGGGTGACGAAGAGCAGGTAGGGGAAGGTGATGCGGGTGAGCGTCACCGTCAGGTCGTAGCGCAGCGGGTCGTCGACGAAGCCGGGCGCGAGCAGGCCCACGAGCTGCGGCATGAAGGCGAGCGCCAGCGCGAGCACCAGGAGCTGCACGCCGAGCACCAGCGCCGCGATGCGGCCGGAGAAGATTCGCGCGTCGTCGTCCCCCCGCGCCGCGCGAGCCTGGGCGTAGGTGGGGATGAAGGCGGCGTTGAAGGCGCCCTCGCCGAAGATGGCGCGGAAGTGATTCGGCAGGCGCAGGGCGACGACGAACGCGTCCGTGATCGGCCCCGCGCCGAGGATCGCCGCCATCGTGACGTCGCGCGCGAAGCCGGTGACCCGCGAGAGCATGGTCCAGCCGCCGACGGAGACGATCTTCTTGAACATGGGGCGCCGCTTCTCCTCGCGGGCATGGCTGTAGCGCGGCAACGGGCCGCTGTCATGCGGGGGCGTGCGTCAGGCGACGCGTCCGAGGCGCAGGGCGAGCGGCCAGCGCACGAGCCTCGGGGTCCGCGGGTCGCCCCAGGCCTGGGCGAGCTCGCGGCGGAAGGCGTCGAGCGGGGCCTCGCCCCGGGCCGCGCGCAGGCCCTTCAGCGCCGACCAGGTCTCGACGTAGCCGAGGAGCCCGGCGAGCGGCAGCCGCGCGTCGATGGCGAGGGCCGGGGGCGCGATCTCCGGGAAGGGGAAGGGCAGCGTCATGTATCCGGCCTCGACATGGGCACGCTCGGGCGGCCAATGGGGGCCGGCCTCGTCGTGGTAGAAGCGCGCGAAGACCCGCGCTGCCGCCTCGTCCTCGGGCAGCGTGAGAATGCCGTAGGCGACGAGCGCGATGCCGGCGCCCGGCCGCGCCACCCGCCGCGCCTCGGCGTAGAAGGCGGGGACGTCGAACCAGTGGGCCGCCTGCGCGGCGACGACGAGATCGACGCTGTCCGCCGCGACCCCGGTCGCCTCCGCGGGGGCGACCGCGTAGGTCACGCGGGGATGGGCCTGAGCCTCCTCGATCTGCCGCGCGCTGGCGTCCGTCGCGATCACGCGGTCGAACGCGCGCGCGAGCCGCGTCGCGAGCTGGCCCGAGCCGCAGCCGACGTCGAGCGCGAGCGTGCGCGCCGGCGCGATCTCGGCGAGCACGTCGACGAGCGCCTCCGGGTAGCTCGGCCGGAAGGCGGCGTAGGCGGTCGAGCCCGCCGAGAAGTGATCCTTGAACGCGCTCATGTCCGCATTCTCCGCACGCGCCGCAGCGGTCGGAGGATACAGCCGCGGCTCGCGGACGGAAGCCGCGCTTTTCCCGATTCCGCCGGCGCGATAAGCGTGGGGGCCGAGACATGGGAGCCTGGGTTGCCTGCGATCGTCGTGTGCGTGGAGGATTACGGGCTCGCCCACGGCGTCTGCGACGCCGCTCTCGATCTCGTCGCCATGGGCCGGGTCTCGGCCATCGCGGCACGGCCGGGCGGGATCGCCTTCGCGACGCGCGCGGCCGAGCTCGCGGCCCTGCCGCGGACGATCGGGGTGGGGCTGTCGCTCGACCTGGCGCGGGGACGGCCGGCGGCCTTCGCGGCGCGGGCGCTCGCCGGGCGGCTCGACCGCGATCGACTGGAGACGGCAATGCTGCGCGATCTCGACGCCTTCGCCGAGGCCGTCGGCCGCCCGCCGGACTTCGTCGGGTCCCCCGGCGAGGTCCACGTGCTCCCGGTCGTTCGGGAGGCGCTGTTTCGGGCGCTCGCGGCGCGGGGGCTCGCGGGAGGGCCGTGGCTGCGCGACCCGTCGGAGCGGCTCTCGACGCGCCTGCGGAGGCGCACCGGCTTGTTCGTTGCGAGCGCGGCGCACCGGCTCGCCCGCGGCTTCGCCCGCGCGGCGCGAGCGCGGGGCCACGCAACGAACCGCGGCTATGCGGGCTTCCCGCCGCGGGCGCGGGACGCGCCGGTGCCGGCGACCTACGAGCGGCTCGCGTAGGTGCCCGGTCCCGATCCGCTGATGGTCGTGCGCCCCGCCTATCCGGACGCGACGCTCGAGGCGGCGGACCCGCGCGTCGATTTCCGCCAGCGGGAATTGTTCTACCTGTCGTCGGAGCGCTTCGCCGACCTGATGGAGGTGCTCGCCTGGCGGCTCGCGCCCGCTCCAGCCGCTCAGACGCCGTAGAAGCGGTCGATGATGCGGTGGGGAAAGCGCATCTCGGCGAGCGTCCGGTGCAGCCGCGGCTCGATCTCGGCGAGGCTCTCGGTCACCGGCCCGACGGAGACGAGCTCCCGGCCCGACAGCGTGAGGTAGAAGCGGTCGCCGACGAAGGCGGCGCCGAGCGGCTGCGGCTCGCCGTCCGCGCCCGCGCCGATGGCCAGGAGCGCGTCGAGGAACGGGCCGGTGACGAACTCCCGCGCGGCCGCGGGGTCCTCGGCGCGGACCTCGAAAGCCTCCTCGAACCGGGCGTGCGGGATCTCGACCTTCTCCAGCCCCTTGAACTGGCGCTCGAAGAAGCCGAACACGGCGTTGAGCACCCGTCCCGAGTCGCGGCGGATGACGATCGTCCCCGGCGCCGCGCGCGGCACCGAGAAGCGCGCGATCACGCCCGAGAACACCGTGACCGTGCGGGTCTTGGACTTGCCGTCCGAGTCGCTCGTGCGCTCGGTCCTGGTCAGGCTCGCCTCGCAGGCCGAGAAGTCGACGCCTCTGTGAGTGCCGGCGAGGCCGTCGCAATAGCGCGCGCGCTCGTGCTCGGAAACGAGCCCGGTGTCGTGGAAGGGCGCGATGTCCGGCCGTTCGCCAGCCTGTGGGTCGAAGCGAACGCCGGCAAAGTCGGCGATCGGCGGCATGATCTCGGCCTTCACCCGCCCGGCGAAATCCTCTTGCCCGATGCTGCCCACCACGAGCACGCCGCAGACCCCGAAGATCGCGACGAAGGCGAAGGCGATGAGCCGCACCTCCCAACCCGGCGCGAAGGCGAAGACGAGGACGAGGATCACGGCGGCCGCGCCGGCGACGAGATACGAACGCCGCCTGCGCCGCGCCAGGATCGCCTTGCGCTCCTTCTCGAGCGGCCCGAGCCTGGGGACGATCTCGCGCTCGTAGACGGCGGCGAAGCCGTCTTCCCAGGGCTGAGTCTCGGTGAAGCTCACCCCAGCGTGCGCCCGACGATGTCCGAGACGTCTCGCGACAGGCCCGGCCGGTCGGCGATCGTCCTGAGCGCGGCCTCGGCCTCGGCGCGGCGGGCGGGCTCCATGGTGCGCCAGGTGTTGAAGGCGGTGAGCAGGCGCGAGGCCACCTGCGGGTTGGTCTTGTCGAGCGCGATCACCTTGTCGGCGACGAAGGCGTAGCCGGCGCCGTCGGCGCGGTGGAACTGGGTCGGGTTGGAGAGCGCGAAGGCGCCGATCAGCGCCCCGACGCGGTTGGGGTTCGTCAGCGAGAAGGCCGGATCGCCCATCAGCCTCTCGACCCGCGCCAGCGTGCCGGGCTCGGGCATCGTGGCCTGGAGGGCGAACCACTTGTCGACGACGAGCGGCTCGCCCGAAAAGCGCGTGCGGAAGTCGCCCAGCATCTCCTCGCGCGTGGGCGTGTGCGGCGTGAGAGCGGCGACAGCGAGGGCGGCCATGCGGTCGGTCATGTTGTCGGCGCCGTCGTATTGCGCGGCCGCGAGCGCGATGCCCGCCGCGGGGTCGGCGGCCGCGATGAGGTCGAGCGCGCCGTTGCGCAGCGCCCGGCGGCCGGCGCTCGCCGCGTCGGGGCTGTAGGGTCCCGTGATCGCCAGCCGGTCGCGCAGGCCGGACAGGCGTGCCGACAGGGTCGCCCCGATCACGGCCTTGAGGCGATCGCGCGCGGTGTGGATCGCGTCGGGGTCGACGTCGGCGCCGATGTCCTGCGCCACGTCGGCCTCGCCGGGGAGCGCCAGCACGAGGGCGGCGAAGGCCGGGTCGGCCTCGCCCTCGCTCTCGAGGAAGACCGAGAGCGCGTCGGCATAGGCCTGCGCGGAGGCCTCGTCGAGCGCGCTGGAGGAGGCGGCGCGGGTGAGGATGCGGATCGCGACCGTCTGGGCCGACTGCCAGCGGTTGAACGCGTCGGTGTCGTGGCGCAGCAGCGTGAGGAGATCGGCCTCCGTCAGGTCGCGCGACACGCGCACGGGCGCGGAGAAGCCGCGCAGCACGCTCGGCACCGGCCGAACCGGGACGTCCGTCAGGGTGAGGCTGTCGGACGTCGCGTCGAGGACGAAGACGCCGTTCGCGTCGAGGCGCGGCGACATGGCGGCGATCGCCGCGCCGTCCTCGCCGACCAGGCCGAGCCGCACCGGGATCACGGCCGGCTGCTTGATCGGCTGGCCCGGCGTCGCGGGGATCGACTGCGCGAAGTCGAGCCTGTAGGTCCGCGCGGCCGGATCGTAATGGCCGGCGACCGCGAGGCGCGGCGTGCCGGCCTGGGCGTACCACAGCGCGAACTGCGAGAGATCGCGGCCGCTCGTCTCCGCGAAGCAGGCGAGGAAGTCCTCGACGGTCGCCGCCGTCCCGTCGCAGCGCGCGAAATAGAGGTCCATGCCGGCGGCGAAGGCGTCTGCGCCGACGAGCGTCTGGAGCATGCGGATGACCTCCGCGCCCTTCTCGTAGACCGTCGCCGTGTAGAAGTTGTTGATCTCGCGGTACTCGCTCGGCCGCACCGGATGGGCGAGGGGACCGGAATCCTCGGCGAACTGGCGCAGGCGCAGGGCGCGCACCTCGGAGATGCGGTGCACCGGCCGCGAGCGCATGTCGGAGGAGAATTCCTGGTCGCGGAAGACCGTGAGGCCCTCCTTCAGGCAGAGCTGGAACCAGTCGCGGCAGGTGATGCGGTTGCCGGTCCAGTTGTGGAAGTACTCGTGCGCGACGATGGCCTCGATGTTGGCGTAGTCCGCGTCGGTCGCGGTCTCGGGGGAGGCGAGGATGTACTTGTCGTTGAAGATGTTCAGCCCCTTGTTTTCCATCGCCCCCATGTTGAAATCCGACACGGCGACGATGTTGAACACGTCGAGATCGTACTCCCGGCCGAAGGCCTCCTCGTCCCAGCGCATCGAGCGCTCGAGCGCGTCGAGCGCGTAGCCGGCGCGGCCCTGCTTGCCGGGCTCGACGTAGATCGCGAGCTCGACCGCCCGCCCGCTCGCCGTGACGAAGGGCTTGGCGATCTTGGCGAGGGCGCCGCCGACCACCGCGAAGAGGTAGGTCGGCTTGGGGTGCGGGTCGTGCCACAGGGCGTAGTGCCGCTCGCCGTCGCCGACGGGGCCGCTCTCGACGAGGTTGCCGTTGCCGAGCAGGATCGGCGCTTCCGAGACGCGCGCCTCGATGCGGGTGTCGTAGACCGACAGCACGTCGGGCCGATCGAGGAAGTAGGTGATGCGCCGGAAGCCCTCGGGCTCGCACTGGGTGCAGTAGACGCCGCTCGAGCGGTAGAGGCCCATGAGCTTGGTGTTGGCGGTGGGGTCGAGACGGGTCTCGATCGACAGCGTGAAGCGCCGGCGCGGGGGCGCATGGATCACGAGCCCGTCGGCATTCGCGGCGTAGGCGTCCGGCGCGAGCGGCGCCCCGTCGAGCGCCACCGAGACGAGGGCGAGGTCGTCGCCGTCGAGCGCGAGCGGCGCATCGGCGCGCCCCGCCGGGTTCGGCTCGACCGTGAGCGTGGCGGTGACGCGTGTGGCGTGCGGATCGAGCGCGATGTCGAGCGCGACCCGGGGAATCAGGAAGTCGCTCGGACGGTATTCGGAGAGCTTGATCGTCTGGGGTGTCTCGGTGCGCATGAACGGGGGCCTCGCATCTGGTCGCCCCGTTGTAGCCCCGGGGGGGGCATGGCCGCAATGCGGCGGCGGCTGCCGGCGTTCCGCAGGGGCAGGCCGAGGTCGCGGGGATTCAGAACCGCGGCGGGCAGATGTGAACTACTAAAAGTAGAAAGATAAATCGTAATGATCTTATAGATTGACAGATTGCGTCGCCATGGCTGAGATCGAGGCAGGTCGAACCTAACGCCAAGGCGGTGCTAGCGCCTCGCGTCGGGGATGGGCTCCGGCGCCCGCGGGCGGCGGCCCTGTTCGACCGAAGGAGGGCACATCCATGTCGTGGCTTCTGTCACGCATCAGCGTGTCCATCAGCTTCCGCGTGGTGCGGAAGACGAGCTACAACCTCGTCTTCCGCTTGGCCATCGGGCGTTGATGACAGAGGGGGGGAGGGGAAAACCCTTCCCCCTTCACTCCAGCGTTGTCTGTAGCATGTGTGCGTTCGACACGCTACGACCTTTTACGCACATTAGATAGATATGCAACTTATGCGTCTGTCCGAACGCCGCCCTCAGCCGCCTTCCGAATCCAGGAACCCCTCCAGCCGGCCCCAGGTCTCGTCCGGCGCCTCCTCCTGCACGTAGTGGCCGCAGGCGATCGGGCCGCCGCCGGTCTCGCCGGCGGCGTAGGGGCGCCAATGGGCGAGCACGTCGCCGTGGACGACGCCGGTGTGGCTCTTCGCGCCCCAGAGCACGAGGAGCGGGCAGGTCACGTGCCGGCCGGCGTCGAAATCGGCGTCATCCATGGCGAGGTCGCTCGTGGGGCTCGCGCGGTAGTCCTCGCAGGAGCCGCGGATCGTCTTCCACGTGAAGCAGCGCACGTATTCGGCGAAGGCGCGCGGGTGGAAGAAGGCGAGGCCGATGCCGGGCTTGCCGAGCTTCTTCTCCATGAACCATTGCGCCGGGACGGACGCCATCATCCGCTCGGGAATGTCGTAGGGCTGGGCCATGAAGGGCCAGTGCCACATCTTCAGCGCCCAATCCTTGGAGGTGTTGCGCCAGATGTGGCGGCTCGGCAGGATGTCGATCAGCGCCGCCCGCGCCACGCGCGCGGGATGGTCGAGCGCCATGCGATGGGCGGTGCGCGCGCCCCGGTCGTGGCCGACGACCTGGAAGCGCTGGAAGCCGAGCGCCTCCATCAGGTCGACCTGGTCCTGCGCCATGGCGCGGAAGGAGTAGTTGACATGCTCCGGCCCGCCGTCGTCGGGGCCGACGCTGTCGCCGTAGCCGCGCAGGTCCGACGCCACCACGGTGAAGCGGGCCGCGAGGCGCTGCGCGATCCGGTGCCATGTGACGTGCGTCATCGGGTTGCCGTGGAGAAGAAGCAGCGGCGGCCCGGCACCGCCGATGCGGAAGCGCAGGCGGGCCGCGCCGAAGCCGCGGTCCGAGACCTCGAGCTCGCGCAGGGCGAAGCCTTCGAACCCCGGGAAGTCCTCCGTCTCGTGCGACGACATGGCTCTCCTCCTCGCTCGCGGCGGCGCCGCGCGCCTGCCGGGCGGCCACATTAACGCGATCCGGAGCGTCCGCGGAACCTGAAGCGAAGCTGAACGCGCCGCTCAGGCTGGGTTCCGGATCGGCTCGCTAGAAGGGACCTCATCCACGGAGGTCCAGTCATGTTCAAGCGTCCCCTCGCCCTCGCCGCCGCCACCTTCTACGCCTCGGCCATGCTCGGCCTCGTCGGCGGCATCGGCGTGATGGCCTCCAGCCTGCCGACGCAGCCGCAGGGCTCGGGCCACGAGGTGGGCTTCGCGCTGATCATGCTGCTGAACAAGTGACCGTCGCGGAGGGGCCGCTACTCGCCGCCCTCGTCCCGAGCGGCCTTGGTCCGCGCCTCGCGCTCCGCCTCGCGCTTCTCGCGCCTGAGCTTCCAGACCTCCCAGCCGGCGAAGCCGAGGAGGGCGACGAGGAGGAGGAACTCCCCCATCACGATCAGGGCGCTCTGCATGGCGGGCCTTCCCCCTCTTGCGCGGTCGTTCCGAGAAGCTAGGGCGCGCGGGGCCTGGGTGAAGGGACCTGCGCCAGCGCCCGGGTCTCCGCATCGACGAGCGCCCGAAGCCGGGCCGTCACCGGATGGGCGTCGGTGCGGGCGCGGGCGTAGCCAAGATTGAAGGCGTGGTCGAAGTCCGGGCCGTTGGCGCCCTGGAGGTGCTGGAGGATGGTCTCGATCTTGTCGAGCGCCTTGGCGAGCACCGCCTCGCGGGTCGCGCCCGCCTCGTACTCGTCGTAGGCCGAAAGGAGGCGCGCGCGCACGGGCTCGGCCAGGGGGGCGCAGAGCGTGACGAGATCGGCGCGCTCGCGTGCGGCGCGGCCGTCGTCCGGGCGCTGATCCGTCGCGGGCGTGTCCCCCGACAACGCCTCGCCGAGATCGTGCACGATGCACAGTTCCAGTAGCCGCAGCCTGTCGTGGTCGCCCAGCGCGTCGCCGAGCACGATCGCGGCGAGCGCGAGCCGCCAGGAATGCGCCGCGACGCTCTCGGGCGCGCCGTCGGACGTGCGCCCGGAGCGATGCTGGACCTTCAGCGCCTCGGCCGAGCGCAGGAACGCGAGGAGGCCGGAGAGGGCGGCATCGTCCGCGGGAGCCCGGGACGGCTGGTCGGAGGGAGAGTGCGACACGAGAGGGCTCGTTGCGGTGGCGGACGCAGGCGCGGAAGCGACAGCCTAGACGAGGCCGGACGCCGCGCAAGCCTCCGACCGCGCCGGGCTGGAGTATCTCCTGGCCGCGACCGTGCTGGCCGGCCTCCTGCAGATCGCGGCCGGCTGGGCGGGTATCGCGCAGCTGATGCGCTTCGTCTCCCGCTCGGTGATGACGGGCTTCGTCAACGCGCTGGCGATCCTGATCTTCATGGCGCAGCTGCCGGAGCTGATCGGCGTGAGCTGGATCACCTACGCCCTCGTGGGCGCCGGGCTCGTCGTGCTGTACGGCCTGCCGCGCATCACGACGGCGATCCCGTCGCCGCTCGTGTGCATCGTCATCCTCACCCTCGTCGCCTGGGCGCTCGGCCTCGACGTGCGCACCGTGGGCGACATGGGCGAATTGCCCTCGACGCTGCCGATGTTCCTGATCCCCGACATCCCGCTCACGCTGGAGACGCTGCTGATCATCCTGCCATACTCCGCGGCCGTGGCGGCGGTGGGGCTGCTCGAATCGCTGATGACGGCGCAGATCGTCGACGAGCTGACCGATACGCCGAGCGACAAGCGCCAGGAATGCGTCGCCCAGGGCATCGCCAATACGGCGACGGGATTCATCGGCGGGATGGCGGGCTGCGCCATGATCGGGCAATCGGTGATCAACGTGAAGTCGGGCGGGCGCGGGCGGCTCTCGTCCTTCTCGGCGGGCGTGTTCCTGCTGGTGATGATCGTGGCTCTCGGTGGGCTCGTGGCCATCATCCCGATGCCGGCGCTCGTCGCGATCATGATCATGGTCTCGGTGGGCACGTTCTCCTGGTCCTCGCTGGCGAACCTGCGCACCCATCCGCGCTCGTCGAGCGTGGTGATGCTGGCGACCGTCGCGGGCGTCGTGCTGACCCACAACCTCGCGATCGGCGTGCTGCTCGGCGTGCTCCTGTCGGGCATCTTCTTCGCCTGGAAGATCGCGCAGCTCTTCCGGGTGACGGCGACGTTGTCCGACGACCGCACGACCCGCACCTACGTCGTCGAGGGCCAGCTGTTCTTCGCCTCCGCCGACACGTTCGCCGCCTCGTTCGACTTCAAGGAGGCGCTCGACCGCGTGGTGATCGACGTCTCGCGGGCGCATATCTGGGACATCTCGAGCGTCTCGGCGCTGGACACGGTGGTGCTCAAGTTCCGTCGCGAGGGCGCCGAGGTGGAGATCGTCGGGCTCAACGCGGCGAGCGAGACGATCGTCGACAGGCTCGCGATCCACGACAAGCCGGGGGCTCTCGACAAGCTCCTGGAGCATTGAGGGGAAGGACACGGCCATGCCTCATCTCGTCGCCTGCATCGACGGCTCGATCTATTCCCATTCGGTGGCCGATCACGCCGCCTGGGCCGCAAGCCGCCTGGCGGCCTCGGTCGAGCTCCTCCAGGTGCTCGGCCGCAGGGACGTGTCGAACACGGACCTCAGCGGCAGCCTGCCGGCGGACGCGCGCGTGCACGTGCTCGAGGAGCTCGCCGAGCTCGACGCGCAGCGCGCGCGGCTGCTCCTGCAGAAGGCGCGCATCGTGATGGACGAGGCGCGGGCGCGGGTGAAGGACGCCGGCGTGGCCGAGGTCGAGGTCACGCTGCGCCACGGCGATCTCCTCGACGAGGTTGCCGCGCGCGAGGCGGGCGCCGACATGATCGTGGTGGGCAAGCGCGGCGAGGCGGCGGATTTCGCGCGCATGCATCTGGGCTCCAATCTCGAGCGCCTGATCCGCGCCGCGCACAAGCCCGTGCTCGTCGCCTCCCGCGGCTTCCGGCCGATCGGGCGGGTGCTCGTCGCCTTCGACGGCGGGACGAGCGCGCTGAAGGCCGTGGACTACGTCTCCCGCTCGCCGCTCTTCGCCGGCGTCACCGTTCATCTCGTCACGGTCGGCGCCGAGCAGGCCGAGCCGCGGCGCCTGCTCGAGGCGGCGGCGGCGCAGATCGCGGCCGGCGGGATCGCCGTCGAGACGCATCTCGAGCCGGGCGCGCCCGACAAGGTCATCGCCTCGGTGGTGGAGCGGCTCGGGATCGATCTCCTGGTGATGGGCGCCTACGGCCACACGCGGTTCCGCAACCTGTTCATCGGCTCGACCACGGCCGAGATGATGCGCTCGAACCTCGTTCCCGTCCTGCTGTTCCGGTGACGCCGATGAGCGCGCTGTTCGAGGAGCTGGACTGGAGCCCGACGCCGATCGGCCCCGTGAGCCTCAGGCGCAGGCGGGATCTGCGCACGGGAGACGATGTCTACGAGGTCAAGCTCGGCGACGAGTTCCTGATGTCGAGCCTGTTCACCGCCTCCGAGATCGCGCTCGCGCGGCTGGGGCTTTCGGCTGCGAAGGGGGCGCGGCTCGACGTCGTCGTCGGCGGGCTCGGGCTCGGGTACACCGCCGCCGCGGCGCTGGACGAGGCGCGCGTGGCCTCCTTGACGATCGTGGAGTTCCTCGAGCCGGTGATCGGCTGGCACGCGCGCGGGCTCGTTCCGCTCGGCCCGCGGCTCGTCGGCGATCCGCGCTGCCGGATCGTCCAGGGCGATTTCTTCGCCCTGGCGGAGAAGGGCGGCTTCGATCCGGATATGCCCGATCGCCGCTTCGATGCGATCCTGCTCGACATCGACCACACGCCCGACGACCTCCTCGACGACGGGCGAAGCCGGGGCTTCTACACCCCGCAGGGTCTGGGACGGGTGCGCGAGCGGCTCGCTCCGGGAGGCGTCTTCGGCCTGTGGTCGAACGACCCTCCGGACGACGGCTTCCTCGCGCGGCTCGCGGGCGTGTTCGACGAGGCGCGCGCGGAGCCCGTGACCTTCCACAATCCGCTGCAGGATGCGCCGGCGGTCCAGAGCGTGTATCTCGGGCTGAGACGCGGCTGAGCGACGCCGAACGAGCGCACGAGCGAGAGCGCATGAGGACGGGCGAGCCTTGAACGGAATCATGCCGGGCGCAGACGACGCGGCGCCGGCCTGCCCGGTGTGCCGAAGCGGCCCGGCCGTGCGCTTCCTCGATGTCGCGCAGAGGCGCTACTGGCGCTGCGGGCGTTGCGCGGCGACCTTTCTCGACCCCGCCCAGCATCCCGATCGCGCCACAGAGCGCGCCCACTACCTGACCCACGAGAACGACCCCGACGACGCGCGCTACCGCCGCTTCCTCGGCAGGCTCGCGACGCCGCTCCTGGCGCGGCTCGCGCCCGGATCGTCGGGCCTCGACTACGGCTGCGGGCCGGGGCCCGCGCTCGCGGCGATGCTCCGAGAGGCCGGCCACGACATGACCCTCTACGATCCGATCTTCGCTCCGGACGAGGAGGCGCTGCGCCGGCGCTACGACTTCGTCGTGCTATCGGAGGTGGCGGAGCACTTCCACCGGCCGGTGGACGAGTTCGATCGCCTGGGCCGGCTGGTGCGGCCCGGGGGCTGGATCGGGGTGATGACCGCGTTCCAGACGGACGACGCGCGCTTCGCCGGCTGGCGCTACCGCCGCGATCCCACCCATGTCGTGTTCTATCGGCCGCAGACGCTGCTGCGCATCGCCCGGGACCGCGGCTGGACCTGCGCGATCCCGGGACCGGACGTCGCGCTCCTGCGCACCGCCGACGGCGATCAGCCGGCCGCCTCGCGCGCCGGCTCCAGCGAATAGCCGAGGCGCTCGGCCGCGCGCTCGGCCGCATCCGTGAACGGGCTCAGGACGAGATCGGCTCCGGCTTGCTCGAGCCGCCGTGCGTCATCCGCGTCGTGGCTGCGCACGGCGATCTTCCCGGAGAACCCCCGTGTGCGTATGGCCTCCATCAGGATCAGGCGACTGTCGTCGTGCAGCACGCTCGGGCCCGCGGGAGGCGGCATGGCGAGGATGATCCAGGAAACGTCCGTCAGCGGCAGGCTTTCCGGAAATTCCGGATCGAGCGCGTCACCATAGAGCCCGTCGTGACCGCGCTTGCGCCATCCTTCCAGAGCCTCCGGATCGAAGTCGACACCCAGCAGCCGGGCGTCGTTGGCGACGAGGACCCGGGCGATCTCGCGGCCGTAGCGGCCGACCCCGAAGAGGATCGCATCGTAGCGCCCCTTGGGGATCGTCTCCTCCTCCATCTCCCGGTAGGGCCGTCTCCGCTCGGCCCACCCGAGCCAAGGCTCGAGCCAGCCGTAGAGGGTCTGGGAATAGAGGATCATGTAGGTCGAAAGCGTGATCGTCACGAGCCCGACGAGGGTGACGAGGCCGATAGATCCCTCGCCGACGTGGCCGAGGGCGAGGCCCATGGCCATGAAGATGAGCGAGAATTCCGAGATCTGCGCCACGGTGAGGCCCGCGAAGAAGCCCGTTCGCTTGCGGTAGCCCATCGCCCCCATGATCGCCAGCACGATGAGCGGGTTGCCGATCAGGACGAAGGCGGAGAGCACGAGGGACGGGAAGACCTGCTCGCCCAGAGTCCCGAGGCGCAGGGACGAGCCCAGCGCGACGAAGAAGAACAGCAGCAGGAAGTCGCGCAGGGAGGCGAGACGGGAAGCGATCGCTTCCCGGAACGAGGTCGAGGCGAGGGATACGCCCGCGATGAGGCCGCCGAGCTCCTTGCCGAGCCCGATCACGTCGCAGAGTGCGGCGAAGAACACCGCCCAGGCCAGCGCGAAGGCGACGAGGAGCTCGGGCAGGCTCGCGATGCGGCGTACGAGCGGCTCGGCGCCCCAGCGAATGAAGACCGCGACCGCTGCGACGAGCAGCACGCCGGCGCCGAGCGTTCCCAGGATGCCGAGACCGGCGGGGCTGCCCTGCGCCCCGACGCCCAGCGTCGACAGCACGATCATCGCCAGCACGACCACGATGTCCTGCACGATCAGGAAGCCGATGGCGATGCGCCCGTGCAGGGCGTCGACCTCGCGCTTGTCCGACAGGAGCTTCACGATGATGATCGTCGACGAGAAGGTGAGGGCGATCGCGACGTAGAGGCTCGTCGTGACGTCGAGCCCGAGGGCGAGGCAGATCGCGAAGCCGACGCCCGCCGTGAAGCCGACCTGGCCGAGACCCGTCGCCAGCGAGACGGCGCCGAGGCTGCGGATGGCCTGGAAGTCGAGCTTCAGGCCGACGAGGAAGAGCAGCACCGCGATGCCGATCTCCGCGAGGAGATCGATGTACTCGGCGTCGTGCACGATACCGAGGATGTCCGGGCCCGCGACGATGCCCGTCGCGATGAAGGCGACGACGAGGGGCTGTCTCAGGAGGTGGCCGAGGAGCCCGATGCCGGCCGCCAGGGCCAGAAGCGTCGCGATGTCGTAGAAGGCGTAGCTCTCGTTCATGCGCGTCTGTCAGCCTTTCACGTGTCTTGCTGCGCCGAAGCGTCGGGCCGTCGCCACCTCGATCGCCGCGGTCTCACGACGCATACGCCGCGAGCGCGGGGACCGCCAGGACATCGATCTCCAGCGTCCGCAGAAGTGTCTCCGCCACGCTGCCCAGCAGAATGCGGGAGAGGCCGCCGGCGCCGCGCGTCCCGATGACGAGGAGATCCGCCTCCGCCTGCGCCACGCACGCCGCGACGACGCGGCCCGGATCGCCCTCCGGCGTCTGGGCGTCGACGAGCGTCGTCGGCGGCAGCGCGAGAGCGTCGCGGCGACTTCGGATCGCCGCGGCGGCCTCGACGCTGGTCCGCAGGACGTGGTCCTGGATCGCATCCTCCGAGCCGGCGACGTGGAGCATCATGCCCTTCGCGTGCGGAGCGCAGGCGTGGACGAGCGTCAGCCGCGGCGCGGCGAGCAGGCCGAGCGCGGCCGCGACGTCGAGGGCGCGGTCGGAATGCGACGAGAAATCGAGCGCCACCACGACCGATCGATAGGCCGCGGGGGCGGGCCCGTTCGCCATCAGGACCGGACGCCGGCTCGTGCGGATCACGCGCTCGATCGTCGTCCCCACGAAGACGTCCGCGAGGATCCGGCGGCGGTGGGCGCCCATCACGACGAGATCGTAGGCGCCGGCGGCGGCCTCGTGGGCGATCGTCTCCGCCGGGTGCCCGGCGCGGACCGTCACGACCGGCTCGGTTCCCAGCGTCTCGCGAAGCGCGTCCGCCTCGTCGGCGAGCATGCGCTGCGCGTCCCGGCTCTCGACCTCGACGACGGCGGCGGGCTGGTCGTCGTCGACGACGTGGAGCATCGTGAGCCCGGCGTGCATGGAGCCCGCGAGCCGCGCGGCGCGGCGGATCGCGCGCTCCGAGCGCATCGACAGGTCTGTCGCCGCCAGAATCGAACGGAGCATGTCGTGGCCTCCCGCGCGCGCACCCACGCCTTCAACTTAGCGGGAGAATCGGCGGATCGACCAGTCCGGAGCATTCCGCCGGGCGGGCCGGCGCGGCTCGCGCGCCGCTGTTCCGGAGGCTTGCACGACGGACGACGCCCGGGTTCCGGACGGCCCTCTCACCAGCGCAGCCAGCGGCCGCCGGCGAAGGCCCCGAGGCCGCCGACGGCGAGGATCGCGAGCGTGTACCAGGTGGCGACGAACAGCGCACTGTCGTCGGGGCAGTGAAAGGCGTAGAGGGACGCGCCGGCTGCGGCGCTGGCGAGCCCCGCGGCGGCCCCCGCGAGACGCGGCCGTGTGGGCGCCTCGCGCCGCAGGACCAGGATCCCTGCGGCGAGGAGCGGGGCGGCGAGCATCGGGATCGCGGTGAGGCAGACCAGCGCGTTCTCCCCGAGCCAAGCCGCGGCCCAGGTCGCGGCGGGTCGGTCGGTGAGCTCGACCGTCACGAGCGCGGCGGCGAGCAGCGGCGCGAAGAGCAGGTCCGTCGTCCAGCCGTCGAGACGCGCGCCCGGGCGCGCCAGACGCATCGCGGCCCTGGCCGCGGCGAGGCCGAGGGTGACGGTGAGCACCGGCTTGGCGGCGAACGCCGCGCTCTGCAGCGCGGCCCCGAGATCGGCGCGTGGGCCGAGGAGGAGCGCGAAGAGCAGGGCGGAGACGGCGGCCGACGCCGCGACGAGAGCGGCGCCGCGTCCGTGCCGGACGGGGCGCGCGCCGAGGTCTTTCGCCAGGGTCTCGATCAGGAGGTCGGTTCGCATGTCGGGTCTGTTCCGGGAGGCAGGCGGCGAGACGGCGCACCGCGAAACTCCTCTTCGGAGCATCGACGGTCTTCGTTACGCCGGCCGCGACCAGCGCCTTCGCGCAGGACCCGTGTTCATCGCCGTCGTCGGTGGCCTCGCCTCAAGGCCTGCGCAGGGCCTGCGTCTCGACGTCGACCCGCTCCGACAGGTCCAGCAGGCTGTCGTGCAGGATCTGCAGCAGGTAGTCCGGATTGTGCACCCAACCCCCGGGGTCCTTCTTGGCCACTTGATAATTGTAGGCCGCCTGGAGCAGGCGCGGTGTCCAGCTCTGGTAGCGGTTGGGCATGGTCGCGTCCTCCGGGGCGATCGCGCCGTCGCCGTCGGGGTCGGCGAAGAAGTAGGGGAAGGCGTCGGCGTAGACGATCGGCGCGCCCGCTACCTCCGTGGCGTAGCCCCGAATCGCCTCGTAGAGGCGCGCCCGGAGACCGAGGATCTCGGCGCGTACGCCGCCGGAGACGTCGCCGTCGCCGTCGTAGTCGGTTCGGCCGAGGCGGATCGCGCGGATGTCGTTCGCGCCCTGGTGACAGGTCGCGCAGGAGGCGGTGTCGACCCGCGTCGTGTGCGGCTCGTGGCATTCGACGCAGGTCCGCACGCCGCTCGCGTGCTCGAAGCGGCCGGCATACGAAAGGTCGGCGTACTGGAAGCCGGCACGCACCTCCGCGCCGCGCAGGACGGCGGCCGCGACGCCGTAGTGCACGTTGATGAAGCGCAGATCCGCCGACACCTCGTCCTTCGCGAGGCTCGCGGTCGCCGCCGCGACGGCGTCGCCGGACGCGCGCCCCTGATGGCAGACCGTGCAGGTGGCGGACGTGCCGAGACCGTCGACGGTCACCCCGGAGGGAAAGCTCACGGCGTCGAGGGCGTGCGCCTCGCTCACGTGGCAGACGGCGCACCCGACGGGCGCGTTGATCGCGGCGGGGCTCTCGACGGAGCCGGCTACGCTGCCGTCGGCCCCGAGGTAGTCGAGGAAGCCGGGCTGCGAATGGCAGGCGGCGCAGGTGGCCGGCACCTCGCCGTCGGCGTTCCAATACGTGAAGGATCGAGAATGATAGTCGGCGTGCGGCGAGGCGAGCCACGCCTCGACGATGGTCGCGAGCGCGTCGAGCTCGTTCTCGGCGGCCGGCGCCGATGGAGCGAGCAGCGTGGCGGAGAGCACCGCGGCGATCAACGTGCGACTTGTCCTGCGAAGCATGAGGGCCTCCCGGCTCGTCTCGATCGCCACCACCGGCGACGTGCGACACAGTGCCGTATCGGACCATGCGCCATCAACCCCCGCGAGAGCGTAGACGCGAGCTTCGTGCTCCGAAGACGGCCCGAGCGGGTTGCGCGATCGCCGGCGGCGCGGCGCTGCGAGCCGGTCTCGGCCCACGCGCGAGACGGACGCCGCGGTCCGGATGGTGCCCCTGGCCGGGATCGAACCAGCACTCCTTGCGGAACTCGATTTTGAGTCGAGCGCGTCTACCAATTCCGCCACAGGGGCGACGCGGGCCATGACGTAGCATCGCGGAAGGCGCAAATCAACGCGGGGCTCTTTCGTGCGCGGGCCGCGTCCGTTATCTCCAGGACGTCGTCGTTTCCCCGCCCAGGTGCCCTACGAAGCCGATGAACGCATTCCTCCCGTCGAAGTCCAGCCTGCTCGACCGCCGGCTCGTGGCGTTCGTGGTCACCGCCGTCGGCGTGGCGACGATCGCGGCGGCGCTCGTGTTCCAGTACGGGCTCGGCTACGTGCCCTGCGCGCTCTGCCTCCTGCAGCGCTGGCCCTACTACGTGGCGGCGCCGCTCGGCCTCGTGGCGATCGCGCTCGCGCCGCAGCCGCTCCTCGGCCGTGCGCTCCTCGGTGCGCTGGGCGTGGTGTTCGTGGTCTCGGCGGGGCTCGGCGTCCATCACGCGGGCGTCGAATGGAGCTGGTGGCTCGGCCCGGCGGATTGTGGCGGGGCGGCGGCCCCGGCGGCGGCGTCCATGGACCAGTTCCTCGCCCAGCTCGAGACGACCCGCGTCGTCAGCTGCACCGAGGCCGCGTTCCGGGTGCTCGGCCTGTCGATGGCGGGCTGGAACGCGGTGATCTCGGCGGGGCTCGCGGGGCTCGCCTTCGCGAGCGCCGCGCGGCGGTGAGCGGCCGTCAGCGCCTCACATCTGCTCCGTCTGGGCGCCGCTGTCCGGCCGCGCCTTGCCGAGGGAGGGCTCCTGGCCCATCGCCTTCGCCGGCGCCATCGTGAACTGGCCACGCCCGTCGAGGGAGGGGCCCGACGTCCAGCGGCCCTGCGGCGCTTCCTTGTCCAGCGAGGTGTTGAGGAAGACGTAGGAGTGCTCCGTCGCCTCGTGCTCGGGCGGCGTCGAGTTCGGGATCGGGAGCGTGGCCTCGAAGCCGCCGAGCTCCTCGATCACCGCGAGCCATTGCTGCTGGTGCATCGTGTCGCGGGCGATCAGGAAGGAGAGCATGTCCTTCATGCCGGGATCGTCGGTGAGCTCGTAGAGCCGCGAGGCGAGCACGCGCCCGCCGGCCTCGGCCGTGGCGTTGGCGAGCATGTCGGCGGCGAGATTGCCCGTGGCGTAGACGTGGCTCATGTCGAACGGCACGCCGTTCGCATTCACCGGCATCGCCGAGAGGCCCGACGAGAGCAGGTGGCGCGGGTTCATGCCGCCCAGCACCGCGGCGACGACGGGGTCCTTCGCCGCCTCGTCCTTCATGTGCGCGGGCGCCGTCTCGAGATTGAGCGCCACCGCGTGGCCGAGGAACTCGATGTGCGAGAGCTCCTCGGTCGCCGTGATCATCAGCATGTCGCGGTATTTCGGATTGCCGCGCGCGCCCATGGCCTGGAAGAAGTACTGCATCGCGACGCGGATCTCGCCCTCGACGCCGCCGATCGCCTGCTGCAGCATCTTGGCGAAGATCGGGTTCGGCTTCTCGCAGCGGACCTCGTACTGAAGCTTGCTCTGGTGGAAGAACATCGGAAAGGCTCCTCGCTCGCTCTGATGGGTGCGGGCGAGGGAAAGCGCGAGGCCGATTCGGGTTCCTGGGCGATCGCGAGTGGGTCCGACCGCCGGCGCGGCCTCACGGCTCCAGCTCGGTGTCCCAGTAGAGGTAGTCCATCCAGCTGTCGTGGAGATAGTTCGGCGGGAAGTGCCGGCCGTTCTGGTGGAGGTCGTTGAGCGAGGGCGCGTAGGGCGCCTGGCGGGGCAGCATCTCGGCCGCGTGGGGCAGGCGGTCGCCCTTGCGCAGATTGCAGGGCGAGCAGGCGGCGACGACGTTCTCCCAGGTGGTCTGGCCGCCCTTGGAGCGGGGGATGACGTGGTCGAAGGTGAGGTCCTCGCGGGCGCCGCAATATTGGCAGGTGAATCGGTCTCTCAGGAATACGTTGAAGCGGGTGAAGGCCGGGATGCGCGCCGGCTTGACGTAGGTCTTGAGCGAGACGACGGACGGCAGCCGCATCTCGAAGCCGGGACTTCGCACCGTCTTGTCGTAATGCGAGACGATGTTCACGCGGTCGAGGAAGACGGCCTTGATCGCGTCCTGCCAGCACCAGACCGACAGCGGGTAATAGCTCAGAGGCCGATAATCGGCGTTGAGCACGAGGGCCGGACAGGCGTCCGGCCGAACAGTCGGTTGAACGTGTACGCTCACGTCACCTCCTCCGGCGGGGAGGGGATCGCTCCACGCTCCCACGCCGGAAAATCTACTCCCATCGTGACAGGCTTGTGAAGGCTCGATCGCGCCGCAGGGGCGCCGCGGACGCGCATTTCGTCGATCCGCCCGCGCGCGCTGCGTCGCCGGCGAGGCGCTCCAACGGATTCAGGCGAGCTTGTCGACGGCGAGACCCTGGCCCGGCGGCGGCGGGGGAGGGCTCGAGGACGGCGACGGGGCGGGCTCTGCGGATTTCGCCGCGGGTCGGCCGTTGCTCTCGACCATCGAGGCGAGGCTGGCCTCGACGAGGCGATTCGCGCTCGTCGCCTCTCCGGCGCGTCGCAGCGCCTGCGCGTTGAAGTCGGTTCGGGCGGAGGACCACGCGGCCGACAGGCCGGCCAGGGGATCGACGCTCATCGTTGCACCTCAGTCTCTCGCGTACGGTCCCCGTGCTCCCTCGACGACAGGATAGGGGCCGGATATGAAGGGAACGTTGCCGCGCGCGCCGATGTTTCGGGCGCTCGGCGGGTGTCGCAGCGCGGGGGCGGGCGGCCGTTTGGTCCGGCTCGGGCGCGAAAGGCGCGGAATCCCTCGGATTTTCGGTTGACTCGGAGTCGCGACGGACTTATGTACGCCGAACTTCCGGTGGGCCGTAGGGCCGGCACGGGTCGATGCGCCGAGCAACGATCGATGCGCCCTAAACGCCACCGAAACTCATAACCGTCTGACAGACGTCAGTTTTTGGGGCACGACCGCGGGTCCTTTCGGATCTTCGGTCCTCTGCGTGGCGTCGCGCCTCAGGTCTCACCCGGACCCGACGGCGCGGTTTCGCTTTGCGTCGACGGCCGCCACGGGGCGGGCCGATTCGGCCTCGCTCCGGCGTTCCGGGCTCGAGGCGGCGCACGCCCGCAACGGTGACTGTGTGGAGGTCTCGGACCGCAGGGGAGCTACCCCGGTGGTTCGAGGCCGGTTCGATGATCGAGAGGCCGCTGTCGCGGCCAGGACAAGAGGGCAGAGGATGCCGACCATCTCTCAGCTGATCCGCAAGCCGCGGACGGCACAGAAGGCGCGCAACAAGGTCCCGGCGCTGGAAGCGTGCCCGCAGAAGCGCGGCGTGTGCACCCGCGTCTACACGACGACGCCGAAGAAGCCGAACTCCGCGCTGCGCAAGGTCGCGAAGGTGCGTCTGACGAACGGCTTCGAGGTCATCGGCTACATCCCCGGCGAGGGCCATAACCTGCAGGAGCACTCGGTGGTGATGATCCGCGGCGGTCGCGTCAAGGACCTGCCCGGCGTGCGCTACCACATCCTGCGCGGCGTCCTCGATACCCAGGGCGTCAAGAATCGTAAGCAGCGCCGTTCGAAGTACGGCGCCAAGCGCCCGAAGTAAGTCGGTCGCGCAGAAGTATCAGGACGGAGCTGTCGCATGTCCCGCCGCCATCGCGCCGAAAAGCGTGAAATCAATCCCGATCCGAAGTACGGCGATCTCGTGCTGTCGAAGTTCATGAATTCGATCATGTACGACGGCAAGAAGTCCGCCGCCGAGAGCATCGTCTACGGGGCCTTCGACCTGGTCGAGAGCCGCATGAAGGCGGACCCGCTCGAGGCCTTCAAGGCCGCCCTCGAGAACGTCGCCCCGGCGATCGAGGTCCGGTCCCGCCGCGTCGGCGGCGCGACCTATCAGGTTCCGGTCGAGGTGCGTCCCGAGCGCCGTCAGGCGCTGGCGATTCGCTGGCTGATCACCGCCGCCCGCGCCCGCAACGACCGTACGATGGTCGAGCGTCTCGCGGCCGAGCTCGCCGACGCGGCTCAGAACCGCGGCAGCGCGGTGAAGAAGCGCGAAGACACGCACCGCATGGCCGAGGCCAACCGCGCCTTCTCGCATTACCGCTGGTAATCGCGGCGCGGACACGAGTTCGAGACGGAGAGACGCGATGCCTCGCGAGCACGAAATCAAGGACTACCGCAACTTCGGGATCATGGCCCACATCGATGCGGGCAAGACCACGACGACGGAGCGGATCCTGTTCTACACCGGGCGGTCGCACAAGATCGGCGAAGTGCACGACGGCGCCGCGACGATGGACTGGATGACCCAGGAGCAGGAGCGCGGCATCACGATCACGTCGGCCGCGACGACGTGCTTCTGGCGCGACCATCGCCTGAACATCATCGACACGCCGGGCCACGTCGACTTCACCATCGAGGTGGAGCGTTCCCTGCGCGTGCTCGACGGCGCGGTGTGCGTGCTCGACGGCAACCAGGGCGTCGAGCCCCAGACCGAGACCGTGTGGCGCCAGGCCGACAAGTACGACGTGCCGCGCATCGTGTTCGTCAACAAGATGGACAAGATCGGCGCGGACTTCTTCAGCTGCGTCGCCGACATCGTCAAGCGCGTGGCCGGCAAGCCGGTCTGCCTGCAGCTGCCGATCGGCTCGGAGTCGAACTTCAAGGGCGTGATCGACCTGATCGCCATGAAGGCGATCATCTGGCTCGAGGAGTCGCTGGGCGCCAAGTTCGTCGAGGAGGAGATCCCCGCCGAGCTGCTGGAGCAGGCCAAGGAGTACCGCACGAAGCTGGTCGAGGCCTGCGTCGAGCTCGACGACGACGCGATGGCCGCGTATCTCGACGGCGAGGAGCCCTCGGCCGAGGCGCTCAAGGCGCTGGTCCGCAAGGCGGTCCAGGAGCGTGCGTTCCATCCGGTCCTGTGCGGCTCGGCCTTCAAGAACAAGGGCGTGCAGCCGCTCCTCGACGCGGTGGTGGACTATCTCCCGTCGCCGCTCGATCGCGGCGCGGTCAAGGGTCTCGTGCCCGACACCGAGGAGACGCTCACCCGCGAGCCGGACGACCGGGCGCCGTTCTCGCTGCTCGCCTTCAAGATCATGGACGACCCCTTCGTCGGCACGATCACCTTCTGCCGTATCTATTCCGGCACGATCCTGGCCGGCTCGACGGTGCTCAACGCCACGTCGGGCAAGAAGGAGCGCATCGGCCGCATGCTCCTGATGCACGCGAACAACCGCGAGGACATCAAGGAAGCGTCGGCGGGCGACATCGTGGCGATCGCGGGCCTCAAGGAGACGCGCACGGGCGATACGCTGTGCGATCCCCAGAAGCCCGCGCTGCTCGAGAAGATGGAGTTCCCCGAGCCGGTCATCGAGATCGCGATCGAGCCGAAGTCCAAGGCCGACCAGGAGAAGCTGGGCCTCGCCCTGGCGAAGCTCGCGGCCGAGGATCCGTCCTTCCGCGTGTCGACCGACTCCGAGTCCGGCCAGACCATCCTCAAGGGCATGGGCGAGCTGCACCTCGACATCAAGGTCGACATCCTGCGCCGCACCTACAAGGTCGACGCGAACGTCGGCGCCCCGCAGGTGGCCTATCGCGAGACGATCACGCGCAAGTCCGAGATCGACTACACGCACAAGAAGCAGACCGGCGGCACGGGCCAGTTCGCCCGCATCAAGCTGATCGTCGAGCCCAACGAAGTGGGCGCCGGCTACCAGTTCGAGTCGAAGATCGTGGGCGGCTCGGTGCCGAAGGAATACATCCCGGGCGTCGAGAAGGGCATCAACTCGGTCATGGGATCGGGCGTCGTCGCCGGCTTCCCGATCGTGGACTTCAAGGTGCAGCTGATCGACGGCGCCTACCACGAGGTCGACTCGTCGGTCCTCGCCTTCGAGATCGCCACCCGCGCCGCGATGCGCGAGGCGCTCCAGAAGAGCGGCTCGGTCCTGCTCGAGCCGGTGATGAAGGTCGAGGTCGTGACCCCGGAAGAGTACACCGGATCCGTCATCGGCGACCTGAACTCCCGGCGCGGGCAGATCCAGGGCCAGGACATGCGCGGCAACGCGGTGGTGATCAACGCCTTCGTGCCGCTCGCCAACATGTTCGGCTACGTCAACACCTTGCGCTCCATGAGCCAGGGCCGCGCGAACTACACCATGCTCTTCGATCACTACGAGCAGGTGCCGTCGAACGTGGCCGCCGAGGTCCAGGCGAAATTCGCCTGAGCCTCCTCCCCGCAGACACCAGAAGAACGAGCTAGGTGCCACCATGGCTAAGGCAAAATTCGAGCGTACGAAGCCGCACTGCAACATCGGGACGATCGGCCACGTCGATCACGGCAAGACGTCGCTGACGGCGGCGATCACGAAGGTGCTGGCCGAGACGGGCGGCGCGACGTACA